>JGI24705J35276_12238798_pt1 | contig 88644 bp, 69 predicted proteins | sample TergutNt197P4_FD_35276 | JGI IMG/M metagenome (IMG submission 35276) | reverse complement strand
TTTGTCTTTGATTCGTAATTCGTCATTCGTAATTCGTAATTGCCGTTGTTCATCTTTCCACCGCTATTTTTATTCTCTTTTTATTTCCGTCTCCGTCTTCCATATACACTATATACACTCCGCTGGCCGCTTTTTCGCCGCTATTATTTTTCCCGTCCCATACTGCCATTCCGCTCGCGTCGGCTTCCAAATCTCTCACTGTCTGCCCTAATAATGTGTATATTTTTATGCGCGTTCCGGGAGGTATATTCGAAAAATTCATCTTTGCATAATTCAATCCCTTCGACGGCTGTATCGGGTTCGGATAATATTTCACGTCATCAAATGCTTTCACTGCACTGGCCGTTCCCATTATTGCAAATACAGATAAATGATCTAAATACGCTATTATCTGTTTGTTTGCGTTATCCGCTTTTGACTTTAGCGGCACCCACACCTGCTTTTCTTCATCATATCTTGATATCACTAAACTTTCTTCATTCATTCCTGCTATGTCCGAATTATTGTACGGGATTCTCAGCTCTATTTCCTGCTCCGCTTTTTTTCCTTGTGCGTCTATAATCACTCCTATATTCGTATGCTGCAACTCTCTCACGTACGAGTCCGCAGGCGCAAAACTGCCGTGCTGTTTCACATCGACTGTCACATCCTCGCTGAATGTTCTTTCAGATATTATCATCTTCCCGGTACTTTTAGTGCCGTCTTTTGATGTTACCGGAAACGTTATTTCAGCGCCTTCATACGCTAATAAATTACGCGCCGTGCTTGCTTCTATTGTCATACTTCCCGCTGCAGCGTATTCAGGGCCGTTTTCATACGCTCTCACATATACTTTCCATGTTCCGGACGACGCAGCCGTAAATGTCCCCTCTAACTGCGTCGCGTTTGCCGACGTTATGCTTGGCGTTATCGTTTGGCTTTCATCCGATGCGTTTTTCAATATTATCTTGCTGTATCCGTTTATAAATCCCGTTCCGTTTACCGTTATCCGCACGCTTCCGGCATTGGTGTTCAGCGGCGTGAAACCTGTTACAGTTAACGGATTATATACCGTTACCGCCTGCGTTTTCGTTACGTAATCGCCGTTTGAATTTGTTACCGTTAAATCAAACTTTGTCCCGTCCGTTATGCTTGCGGGAAGCGCAAAAGACGCAGTTATTGCCGTTGTTCCGCTGCGCGTTATCCCCGTCCCGTTTATCTCGGTGTTTCCGGTGATCCTTATCGTTGCTCCGCTCTGAAAGTCCGTTCCCGCTGCGGTTAAATTCAATGTTGTTCCTCTTATTCCTATGCCGGGCTCAACATTATTTATAGCCATGGTGTTTCCCAATACCAGAAATATTCCAGTCTTTGTCATATCTCTTGCGTATCCGCTGCCTGATACAGTCAAATCATAATAGCCTACGGCTGCGGTGCTCGGTATATTAAACGTTGCCGTTAATCTGCTTGACGAATTATATGTTACGGAGTCAGCCGTTATCGTGCTTGTTCCTTTTACCAGTTTCGCCGTTGAGCCGGCAAGCAAATTCGTTCCGTTTACCGTAACGCTTACATTGTTCGTCCCTCTTCTGCTTTCCGTAGGAGTTATCGTGCTTATTGCGTTTAGCGATCCCAAGTCGATATAGTCAGGCAAAACAAGCTTGCCGTTGCCGTAATTGTTATCCGGAGCAGTCCCTATCGGCCTTGCAAAAGAAAGAACAAGAGCTTTTAATTTTTCAGGCGTGTCGCATAAATTTGTATCCGCCGCCGAAAGCAATATAGCCGCTGCTCCCGCTACATGAGGAGTTGAGAAAGATGTGTAACCGCCTGCCGAAGGCCCTAAAATGTCGGGTTTAATACATCCGTTTGCGCCCGGCCCGCGCGAACTCATGTTTGCAACCGTGCCGTTATGCCAATTGGCAATATTATTAATATCTATCGAACCGACGGCCAACACTCTTTCCTGATTAGCCATAGGATTTATAGTATTTGCCCCGGGACCGTTATTTCCCGCGGAAGCTACGATTAAAATGCCTTTATCCGTATAATTATTTGCCACTGTGCTGGCTTGGTTTGTAGCCATATTTCCGGAAAGGCTGATAATTTTTACCCCGTTATTAAAACACCATTCATAGGCATTCTCCATACTGACAACACCGCTTATCTTTGCGATATACAATTGCGCTTCCGGAACAATATCATAAACTAATCCCGAGCACTCCGTGCCATGTCTGCCTACGGGGTCCACATTATCAATAGGGGGATTTCCAGGCTTCGTAAAATCAGCCGAGATAACGCTGCTCGGCAATCTGCTTTGGTAACCGTTAAATCCCATAAAATCCACAACAGCTATCTTTATGCCGGCTCCTTTAAATCCGCTGTTATTGTAATCGGTAACGTTTATAAGAGCATTGCCGACAGACGCGTCAGGCGTTGCCTGTATGGAAATATCTATCTCTGCTATACCTGCGATACCGTCTAATTCGGGTATTAACGCGGCGTCCACATAGGCTTCTATATAATGTTCCGATTTCGTATACTCTATTTTTCTTTCATTAAAAAAAGAAAAATCAACCGCAGCGGTATTAGTCGCCGCCGTAAATAAAACGCAAACTTTAGGATTTTCTCCGTAAGCGGGCGCCGCTGAAGCACCTTTTAATTTTTGCCTGTACAATTCAAGCAGCCTCGCAGTTATTTTACTGCCGCTTTGCGCATAAGACTGCCCGCAAAAAAGCAGACCTGTTAACAAAACGACAGATGCTAAAAAGAATAGTGATTTTATTTTTTGTATCACACGAAACCCCTTTTAACGGCAATTACAAATTACGAATCAAAGACAAAACAAAAAAATAATTGTGGGTTACAACTTATTCGTAATTTCTGTTTCTGCGGTGTCTTTGTCGTTCGCCGTTGATTCGTAATTAGTAATTCGTAATTTGTAATTGCCGTTCATCTTTCCACCGCTATTTTGATTCTCTTTTCATTTCCGCTGCCGTCTTTCATGTACACTATATACACTCCGCTGGCTGCTTTTGCACCTGCATTATTTTTTCCGTCCCAGACTGCCATTCCGCTTGCGTCTGCTTCCAATTCTCTTACTGCCCGTCCCAGCATTGTGTATATTTTTATGCGTGTTCCGGCGGGAATATTTGAAAAATGCATTTTTGAATAATTCAGACCTTTTGACGGCTGCAGCGGGTTCGGATAATATTTCATATTTTCAAACGCTTTTACCGTATTTGACGTTCCCATTATGGCATATACCGATAATTTATTTATAGAGACTATTATCTGTTTGTTGTTGATATCAACTGTTGACTTTAACGGCACCCACACATTTTTTTCTTCATCATATCTTGCTATCACTAAACTCTCTTCATTCATTCCCGTTATGTCAGAATTATTGTACGGTATTCTTAACTCCATCTCCCTTGCCGGCTTTCCCTGCGCGTCTATAATCACCCCTATATTAGTATGACTTAATTCTCTCACGTTCGAGTCCGCAGGCGCTAAACCGCTGTGCTGTTTCGCCAGGATTGTCACATCATCGCCGAATGTCATTGCAGGTATTATCAACATTCCGGTATTTTTAGCGCCGTCGTTTGATATTACCGGGAATGTTATTACCGCTCCTTCATACGCATTAAGGTCGGTTTCGCTCAATACTTTGTTGATTACAGTCAGATAACCATAACCGGCATATTTTATAGGAAAATCCCAGTTTTTCAGGCTGATATGTCTGCACTTTCCGTGCTTATATAATCCGGCAAGGTCTCTTGCAACCGGCTCAATGAGACCCGCAGGGTCGTTTCTAAGATAATGGAAATGTGTTTCGATACCTGCCCATTCCCGACCCCCCAGCTGGTCCAGCTTTATAGTCTCTTTATAATCAGCTAACGGGTTAGAGTATCCGGCCACTACGTCCGGATTAGTGGTCATCGCACATTCTAAATGGTTAAAACTTTGAAACCAAGACTTGCTGGAAACCGGAACAAAAGCATGGGTGATAAGCTTCTTTGCAGGAAGGCCGGCGCTAATACACTCATTAACTATAAAGTCAAAATAATCTCTCTGCGTCTTATCTATCGTCCCTATATTTCCTCGAGTTCCCGGTATCAGCGTTCCGCTGCTTTGAATGCCTCCTGATTCCGCAGCAGCGTAGCTAATGCGTACCGAATTACCCATCCCGAGAGAGGCGTCGAGCGCAGGATCTTTATCCCAAAGATCATTGCCATTATAAATTTTACCATCGTTATAACCGTCTGACCAATAGAAGAATGAATTTATCTCTATCGACATTTCCAGCCCAATCACTACACCGGCCAGCAGGTACTTTTTTTCGGATGGCAAAGCGTTATACCATGACACGATTAAAGGCAGCAGCTGCGCTAACGCTTCTTTATTCTTTTGCCTAAATGCGGGAGAGCCCGTATTAGGCGCAGGAACGCCCATCCCATTTCTATATTCGAGACGGTGCACGTCAGGCGCCCCCATGCTCCAATCGCGCCAAGCTACTTTTGTAGCAGTTGCTGTAGATGACAATCCCCAGCCATAATGCGCTACATTCTTTACATTATCAGGATCATATTTGATACCTGGGTCACGCGCAAGAAGCTCAGTGTCGCTATTTACGTCATTCCACCAATTCCACAGTCCTGTATTTCTCCAGTAAGATATCCCGTCGAGACCAATATAAATAGGAACTTCTTTCTCTTCCGCCATTTGCATATAATACTGCAAAGCGGCTTTCAGATTTGCCATCGAATGCTGAAAGTAACAGAACGTAAAATGCAAGGCAAGTTTTCTGGTCGCTGTCCCTTTAGTTCCTACGGCATTTATTATCCTATCCCAGCCGCGCTTAACAGATATGGGGTCATCAAAACTCCAACTGTCCGCATCTCTCCACATAGAAGCAGACGGCCCATACTCTGCCGCAGGCGGAGGGGCGCTTTGATGAATCGCCAGATATTGTATAGAGTACTCATCAGTTTTAGCCGCCGCATAAGCATCGGGAACAAAACATTGCGCGCTAAGAAACACGGCTAAAGCGAATGAAAAAAAGAACCCGGGCCATTGTGCTTTGATATGCATGAAAAATTCCTCTTTTTTAGAAGAAGCTCGGAGAGCTGGGAAGTTGAGAAGCTGAGAGGAGCTCCGGTCGTTTTGTCTTCGACTTTGCCGGTGTCTTTGTTCAGCTTCCCAACTTCCCAGCTTCTAAACTTCCGCAGTTCCCATACTTAATCTAAAGTATAAGACTACATTATTGGAAATACAATGATTTTTAATGGATTTATTACAATCGGGAAGGGTTTACTGCTGTTTCAATATTTTTTCAATTTCTTCAATATCGGCATCGGTGTTCGCGCAGCCGTCTTTTGTAAGAGCGACGAACTGGACAGCCACATCGTAATCTTCAAGTATTTTAAACGCCTGGTCGCCTTCAAAAAGGCAAGCTATGCCGACCATGGCTTTTGGTTCGCGTTCTACTATGATTTTTTTAATCGCGCGGCCGCCTTTGAGAACGTACAGGCCTTCATATCCCAGCTTTTTAACAAGCTCGGATACGTCTTTGAGTTTGCATTTGCCGCATTCTTTACAAATATAATGGCTGTCTTTTTCTTCTGCCGTACAAACGGAAGCATTGCGCATGCAATGAGGCGCGAAAACAACTCTTTTGCCAAAAGGAACGGATGAAAACTTCTTTTGATGAGATTTGTTTTGTTTGTCCGTAAAGGCTTTATATATTTGTTCTTTACTTTTTTTGGGAAATTTACATAATTTCATAGATTATACTTATATCAAATATTACTTGAAAAATCAAGCAGAAACAGCAGAGGCTCGGAAGTTTGGCAGCTCGGCAGCTCGGCAACAGCGAAAAACAAAGACAAAGGACCAGAGCTTCTCCGAGCTGCTGAGCTGCCGAGTTGCTGAGCTTCTATTAGATTTTAAATTTCCATCCCGCATTAAGCCCGAGTTTGTTGTAGGTGGCATCTGCATCGCCGGATGTAATAGCATGCCAGGCATAAGAAATATCAAGAATAAGTCCTGAAGGGAAATTATAGCCTGCGCCTATTGCGTAATACAATCCGCTTTCAGTACTAAAATCGCTGTCTTCGGGAATAACCAAACCATACCCTAAATTCGCTTTAAAAAACACTTCTTTAGCGGATTTTATAGGATTTACTTCTACCGTCGCGTAAATCGGAAGAAATGAAAGACCGGCATCTCCCGAAACTCCGTCAGCGTTTCTTGGAAGCAAATACTGCAAACCGCCGCCGATTTTTAGAATGTCGGAAGCTACTGCCAGATATTCGCCCTGAATATTTACGCCGGTATTCATATCAATATCTCTGCCGCCGTCAACTGAGTAGGTTCCCGCGACATCCAATCCCAGCTTCACATTTATCTCACCTTCCGCAAACGCCGCGCCCGCCATAATAACAACTGCCGCAACTGCTAAAACAAGTTTCTTCATTTCTCCTCCTTGAGTTTTTAACTACGCGGTAAATATATCAAAATATAAACTGTTTTGTCAAATTAGCGTACAAAGGCAGAGGCTCAGAAGTTTGAAAGTTCGGCAGCTCGGCAACGGCAACAACAACTCTTTTGTCTTTGCTGAGCTTCCGAGCTGCTGAGCTGCCGAACTTCTGCCTCTCCAGCATGTATGAATTCTTACTTTTTTTATGTATAATTATTGCAATAAAAAGATTGTTTTATCCGTTTAGAGGAATATGAAAAAATTTATTTTGGCCTCATTTTTTGTCACTTTTGCCTTTTCTTTTATTTTTGCAGAAAAAATTAACTGGGATATCATCGTAAAGCAAACCAATGATAAAAACCCTTCCATACAAACCGCAAAATTAATGCTTGAAAACGCAAAATACGCATACAACCGGGCGTTTGGCGGATACATGCCTAACGTTTCGCTCAGGGGCGACGCGTCGCAGGGCGAAAACAGCAATGAAAAACTCTATAAAAGTTATTCTTACGGGCTCAATGCCAGCCTTTCGATATTTTCCGGATTTGAAACTTATAATGACGTAAGACAAAGGTCCGCGGAACTTAAAGCGGCGCAGGCAAGCTATGACAGGGCCGTATCCGACGCGGCTTACAACGTTGCCGCGCAGTATGTAAATTTAATGTGGGCTTATGAAACCGTAGCGCTTTCAAAAAGAATACTTGAAAGAAGAAAAGAAAACAGAGATATGATTCAGCTGAAATATAATTCCGGGAACGTCGATATAGGCTCTTTGAGAAGAGTTGAGGCCGATGTCGAGCTGTCCGCGTTCGATCTCAGAAGCGCGCAAAGATATATTCAAACCGCTTCGGCGGCTTTGCTGCAGGCAATCGGAAGAAAAGACGACGCTGTTTTGGAAACGGACGAAAGACTTGCTTTAAATGAAAGGGAGCTTTCAATTCCGGATTACAATCAGCTTATTACAACTATCCCCGAATTTTTGTCGGCGCGGTACAATTTAAGCGGTTACGAAGCGCAGGCGGCGAAAACAAAAAGCATATGGTGGCCCTCTGTAAGCTTGTCAGGAGGGCTTGGCCGTTCCGGAAACGAGTGGGCGCCCGACAGAAATTCCTGGGACGCAGGGCTTTCGCTTTCCTACTCTTTATTTACCGGCACAAAAATTATAGATACAAAAGTCTCCGCAAATTATTTAAAAATCGCCGAAGCAAATCTAAACAGCGTGAGCAATACTTTAAAATCAAGCGCGATAAGTCATTTTAATTCGCTGTCCGACGCGATTGAATACATCGCGGCAAGAGAGTATTATTTGGCCGCGTCGCAGTTGCAGGCCGAGATTTCGCAAAGAAAATATATTAACGGATTGTCCTCTTACCAGGATTGGTACTCGATTGAAAATGATTACATAACTTCGCAAAGAGCGTTTTTGGACTCAAAAAGATCGGCGGCTTTGGAAAAAGCGAGATGGTATAATTTTGTCGGCGAAGGTTTTATGCATCCGGGGAAATAAAGGCAGAAGTTCGGCAGCTCAGCGGCTCAGCAGCTCGGCAACGGCAAAAAACAAAGACGAAACAACCGGAGCTTCTCCGGGCTTCTGAGCTGCTGAACTTCTGATCTTCTAAAAAAGGATTTTTATGAAAAAACTATTCATCATTATTGGAGTTTTGGTCGCGGCGGGAATTGCCGCATTCTTTATTTTTAAAACGCCGAAGCAGGCGGTAGATAAAGAAGCGCAGATGAAGCAAAGAAATTTGAGCGTTGAGTTCAGAGAGACCGGCTCGGTAAGCCCGAGAAACAGGCTTGAAATCAAGCCTCCTTTTGCCGGAAGAATCGAAGAAATTCTTGTCAATGAAGGCAATGCGGTTAAAAGAGGGCAGATTATTGTTTGGATGAGCTCAAGCGAGCGCGCCGCGATGACCGACGCCGCAAGAGCAATGGGCGAATCCGAGTATGAAAGATGGCTGAATATATATAAGCCAACTCCCATAGTCGCCCCCATGAACGGATTTATTATTCTCAGAAACAAAGAGCCCGGGCAGACAATAACCGCGGCAGACGCAATTCTCGTTATGGCTGATGATCTGATAATAGAGTCAAATGTTGACGAAACCGATTTAAGATACATAAAAATCGGCAATAAACTTAAAATGTATTTGGACGCTTATCCCGACGACACTTTCGAAGGAATCGTTGAACATATCGCGTATGAATCCACGGTTGTAAGCAATGTTACGGTTTATATGATTAAAATCCGCCCCGTTCAAAAACCTGCGGTTTTCAGAGCGGGAATGACCGCGACTATAACCGTTACCGCCGAATCTAAAGAAGACGCGTGGTCAATTCCCAATAATTTTATAACGGATTCCAGAGGCAAAAAAACCGTTCTTGTAAAAAACAACAGAGCTGTTGAAACAAGAGAAATTAAAACCGGCATAACAGACGGACGTTTTACCGAAGTGCTTTCAGGGCTTTCCAAAAGCGACACGGTCGTAACTTTAACGGCTAAAGCCAAAGAAAAAGCCAAATCGTTTATGAGCGCCGGCCCGCCGGGCAGACGTTAAGAATTAACTACAAAAAAACAGTAAAAAATTTATTTAAGGATGGGGTTTCTATGAAATATTTTACAAAACAATGGTATTGCGACATCAGGTCTTTTAAAAAAAGCGGAGATCATAATCTTTTTCCGCATGCGGAAGACGATTACGGCAAACATTACAGACAAATCGAACCCTATTTATCCGACGATATAAAAACAACGGACGTGGTTATGCATGACCGCAAAATCGAAGGAAGCGGCTCTACGGGAAAAGATTATTACATATACAGCGCAGGAATTAAACTTACATTTGTTAACGCCGAGATTCCGGAAGGCAGCATAGACGCATTAGGCGGAGCGTACTGGCTTCGAAGCGAAATATATATGCGGCAGAACCGTTATGAAATGCATATACTTTTTTATTTGGTAAATTGTGAAAGCGAACTTGCAGAAATTGTTATCGCGTTTGATGAAATGATGATTAATTGACAAAAGCAGGCTGCAAATCCTCTCTTTTGTCATTGCGAGGCAACGAAGTTGCCGAAGCAATCTAGAAGCAGGCTGCAAATCCTCTCTTTTGTCATTGCGAGGAATGAAATGACGAAGCAATCCAGAAAAGGATACGTTTATATTTTATTTAGCAAAAGAAACGGAACGCTATATACGGGAGTAACGTCAAACCTTATAAATAGAACGTATGCTCACAAAAATAAACTTGTCGACGGATTTACTAAAAAATACAATGTTGACAAATTAGGATACTATGAAATATTTGAAGATATAACAAAAGCTATTGAAAGAGAAAAACAGATAAAAGGCGGTTCCAGAAATAACAAGCTAAAACTGATAGAGAGTTTCAACCCTGAATGGAAAGATTTGTACGAAGATATTTTATAGATTCTAGATTGCTTCGGCGACTTCGTCGTCTCGCAATGACGAAACAACAGCGGCTTGAAAAATAAACATAAGGAAGCTTTGCTTCATGAAAGTCGTAGAACTTAAAGGTTTAAAGAAAACATATCATCTTGAAAAAATCGACGTGCCTGTTTTGCACGGGATTGACCTTGAAATAAATCAGGGCGAATTTGTCGCGATAATGGGGCATTCCGGCAGCGGCAAGTCCACGCTGCTTAATATTTTGGGGCTTTTGGATAAGCCCAGCGAAGGGTCTTTTAAACTTGCGGGCATTGAAGTTTCAAAATATAGCGACGACGAACTCGCGGCTTTAAGAAACCATTATCTCGGCTTTATTTTTCAGCAGTTTAATCTTTTAAGCAAGCTTACCGCATTGGAAAACGTTTATCTTCCCGTTGTTTATGCCGACTCAAAAGACGAAAAAAACCACGAAGACCCGGCAAAACTTCTGGAGCTTGTTGGCCTTAAAGACAGAATGGAACACCGCCCTAACGAAATGTCCGGCGGTCAGCAACAAAGGGTTGCCATTGCGCGTTCTCTTATAAACAAGCCTTTGGTAATTTTTGCCGACGAGCCTACCGGAAACCTTGATACAAAATCCACAAAAGAAATAATACAAATATTAAAACAGCTAAATGATTCGGGCATAACTATTATAATGGTTACGCATGAACCGGAACTTACCGCCTACGCCACAAGAATAATAAAAGTGCAGGACGGTTTGATTATTTCGGACGAAACGACAAAAAAAATCGACGATACAAAAAACGGACGGCAAACCCAAAAGTTTGAACATAAAGCGTTTTCATTATCCAGAATAAAAGATTATTTTGTGCAGGCCTGGCGGGCGCTTCTCGGCAATAAGATGCGTTCGGTGCTTTCAATACTGGGCGTTATGATAGGCGTTGCAAGTTTGATTTCAATGCTTGCCGTGGGCACAGGCGCGCAAAAAGCCATTCAGGACCAGGTTGCGGGGCTCGGCTCAAATCTTTTAATGGTAAGCCCAGGCATCACGCAGGCAGGCGGAATATCTTCCGACGCCGGTTCAAGAATGAGACTTGCCCATGACGATATAGCCGATTTAAAAAAGAATGTGCCGGGCATTGCCGCCATAACAGGCTACGCAAACGGCAGAGTTCAGGTAGTTGGAAACGGCAATAACTATAACACCCGCCTTGAAGGCGTTTCCGTTGATTACGCGGAAATGAGAAACTCAAGGCCTTCAAGCGGCCGTTTTTTTACGGAAGCAGAAAACACTGAAAAGAAAAGAGTTGTCCTGCTGGGGCAAACAGTCGTGAAACAGATTTTCGGCAGCGCTGATTTCAACCCTATCGGCGAGTTCGTAAAAATTAACAGAGCGGATTTTCAGGTTATAGGCGTGCTTCCGGTAAAAGGATCCAGCGGCTTCAGGGATGAAGACGATAAAGTCACAATGCCTATAAATACCGCTATGTACAGAATTTTGGGCACTCAATATTTAAACAGCATGGATGTACAGGTAAAAGAAGATTTTGATATGCAGGAAGTCGCGGACAATATCGTCCAAAGGCTTCTGCTTACGCACAGGTTTAAACCTACGGATACGGGAGCCGTAAGGGTGCGCAATATGGCTGAAATTCAGGAAACAATGTCTTCAATGGCCAAAGCTTTTTCGCTGCTGCTGGGCGCGATAGCTTTTATCAGCCTTCTTGTGGGCGGCATAGGCATTATGAATATTATGTTTGTTTCCGTTTCGGAAAGGACAAAGGAAATCGGTTTGCGAAAAGCTATCGGGGCAAACAATGCGGATATACTGTTTCAATTCATAATCGAATCAATTTTTGTGTGCTGCGCCGGCGGAATTATCGGAATACTCTTCGGCGCGGGCGTATCGGTAATAATAAGCAAAGTCGCGGGCTGGACAACAATGGTATCGCCTTTTTCAGTAATATTGGCGTTCTGTTTTTCAGCTTTTACGGGGCTTATTTTCGGAGTATGGCCCGCAAGAAAAGCTTCGCTTTTAAATCCTATAGACGCTTTGAGATACGATTAACGGCAGGCATTGTGTTTCGGCTAAAGATAAGCTGCATATGCTATATTTTTTTCGACCATACTATCACATAAGAGGAATCTATGATTGTAAAAAGCGTACTTATAAAACAATTTCGCGATATAAAAAATCAAAGTTTTTATGTGGGTAAAAATTTGACTGCTATTGTAGGCAAAAACAAAAGTATGAAATCTACTGTTCTTGGGGTCGTAAGTCAAACATTTTCATTGACCGATATTAATAACCCTCTCTACGGCAAAAAAACTATAGATGGCTATAACTTAATATCGCAGTTTTCAGAAAAATTTAAATTTGACAGTAAATATGAAAATGATAGGGCAGGAAAACATGAATGGACTTTAACATTAGAAGATGATATAGATAATGTAAACAATCCTTTTTCTGTTATAAGTATAATACGTGACAAGAAAAAACCTAACGATCCACCTCGATTTTGGAAGGCCGGCACTAAAGGTAAAGGCTCTGGTTATCTACAAATTCCTGTATATTTTTTAAGCTTAAGTAGGCTATATCCTATAGGAGAATCAAACTTAACTTATCAAACAGTAGCAACAGATGTGCTATCAGACCCTGAACTTAAGCAAGATTTTGATAAGGCATACGCAAGCATATTATCAGACCCTCACTTCGGCAAAACAGAAACAAGTATCCATCAATCCAAGAGTGGGAAACTATCTTTTCTTGGTGTAACAACCGACAAATATTCATACCTAGCTAACTCGGCTGGCGAAAGCAACATTGCGAAAATAATAATAGCTGCGCTATCTTTTAAAAAAATAAAGCGTGATACAATATCTGGATATGTCGGAGCGATATTGTGCATAGATGAGTTAGACGCAACATTGCACCCTTCGGCACAAATAAAACTTATCGATTTCTTAAATAAAATCTCTAAAGAGAACAATATACAAATATTATTTACGACTCATTCGCAAAATATAATTGAAAGATTAAAGCAATTTATACTTCGCAATAATACTACAAACAATATGAACCACATTGTATTATTTACTCAAAGAACCGGCGAAATAGTTACTATAGACACCATAAAAAACATAGCTGACTTTAGAAAAATGGAGGCAAATTTACTTACTAAGCCTTATATCCCAAAAAAAATTGATGTTTATTTGGAAGACCCCGTAGCTTCAAAACTATTAACAAAAATACTAGGTACAAAAATATCTACACGACTAAACAAGTGTCCATCATCACTTGGATTTGCAGAATATATTGAACTTCATACCAAAAAGATTCCATGTTTTTTAAACTCAATAATAGTTCTTGATGGTGATGTTGCAACTAAAGGCACTTCCACACAGAAAGCACATATTAAAAAACATAAAGATTCTTTTATATTATTACCAGGAAAGGAAGCTTTAGAAATAGAATTGTATAATACTATTGCTGAAATGACACCGGAAGAGGCTAGCAGTTGTCTCAGTCAAAAACAAGAAGTAATTATGGCAGACTTTACAAGCTGCCCAACAGGGCATAGTGAAAAAAAAGATTTTTGTAAGCGTTTTTATCGCGAAACAGATGTAAAGATTATAAATGAATTACTGTCGTTATGGATAAATAAAAACAAAACGAAAGTTCATGAATTTAAAAATGCCTTTATCACAATGTTTGATACTTTGGCTGTAAAGACAAATACGGAGCCTATAGAAACAAACTCTGGCCAAAATTGATTTTATTTTATAATATAACATATATGGAAACAAATAATTATTCACCATTGCGTTATCCTGGCGGAAAAGCAAAACTTGCAAACACATTTAAAGAGTTAATTGTTGAAAATGAACTCGACAATGTTACCTATATTGAACCTTTTGCAGGCGGTGCTAATGTTGCTTTATCATTGCTGATAAATGAGTATGTTTCTAATATACTCATTAATGACATTGATCCAGCCTTGTATTCTTTTTGGACTTCCATTTTAAAGTATACTGATAAATTCATAAAAAAAATTAAGAATTGCAATATTTCTTTATCAGAGAGAGAGAGGCAGAGATTTGTCATTTTTAACCAAAAACAATATTCATTGACAGAAATAGGTTTTGCATTTTTTTATCTCAATAGAACTAACTACAGCGGCATAATAAAAGGCGGACCTATTGGCGGCAAACAACAAAAAGGAAGCTATACACTTGATGCAAGATTCAATAAAGAAGAACTCATAAAAAAAATACAGACTATAGCAGAATATGAAAGTCGAATAACTGTTACTAATGTTGATTCAATAAATTTAATTAACAGAGTCAAAAATATCGATAGCAGTATCGTATATTTTGATCCGCCATATTACAAGCAAGGTAAAAGCCTTTATACAAATTTTTATGTTCACAAAGATCATGCAAATCTTGCAAAAAAAATTAAATCATTAACTACTCCGTGGATCTTAACCTATGATAATGTGCCAGAAATCAAAGCACTCTATAAAAATTGCAGAACAAACGAATTTTTAATTCAATACTCAGCCAATCAGCATACGTTTGGTAAAGAAGTTATGTTTTTCAATAATATAGTAAAGACAAACTTTTTAGAAACAACTCAATGCTTATTTTGATATAAATTTCTGTACAAATTTTACAGAACTCTAATTTTATCTCCCTCTTTCCTAATTTCGCTTCGCGAAAACACCAAAACCTTTTACTTACTTATCTTTTATATTTTACCTATCTTTTTAATGGATTTTTTGCTTAAAGAATACATAAACTCTTTGCCTTTTTTGGTTTTAATAAGCAGACCTTTTTTTGCCATGTACATTAAATCTGTTCTGGCTGTTTCATAAACAATTCCAAGTTTATTTTTAAAATATTCTATATTGCGCGTGTTTTGCTTTTCGGTAAATTCTTTCAAAATGCTTTTTTGCCTTGGGTTCAACTTTACGCCGAAGCTTAAAAATTCCTGAGTTTCGGATTTTTCTTCCTTTTTGGCTTCCAGATAAGCGGTAAAATTATTCAGTTCTTCAAAAATTACGTCAAGATTAAAGTTGATAAAGTACGTAATATCATTTTCATCTATTTCAGTGTACAAAAACACTTTCGCGTACTGCGAAGGTATTGCCCTGAGAATTTCCGAAATCGACAAATATTTAAAAATATTAACACCGTTTTTAAGCGCAAACCAATAAAAAAGCACTCTTGCGATTCTGCCGTTGCCGTCGTTAAAAGGATGGATATAGGCGAACAAAAAGTGTATAACAGCGGCTTTTATTATGTGATTTGTCCCGTTTTTTGAATTAACGTAGGAACAAAGTTCCTCAAGAAGAGTTTCAATGTCAGCGGCTTTCGGAGGCTCGTACAAAACAGCGTCGTCGCGGATATCAACGACGCGGACATTCTGCGAATCTTTTCTGAAAATATCCGCTTCGGAAGAGTCCATAACCATAGAATATATCTCTTTTATAAATTCAACGGAAAGCTCTTTATCAAGATTCTTTTCCGCAAAATTTAGAGCGCGGTAATTATTTATTACCATTTGTTCGCTTTTGTTTTTAGCCGGAAGGTTCGAGCGCAGCATCTCCATAGCTTCGGCTTTTACAGCTTCCGCTCCTTCAAGCCTGCTTGAAGCTATTGCCTCTTTCATTTTAGCGTTTGCCGAATATTCGTTTTCTTCATCCAAAGAAAGAGCCGGAGCAATATTGAACGAATTTACAAAGCTAAGCTTCGCAAGAATTTCCGGATTTACAAGATACTTAAAAACATTGATTCCAAGCTTGATTTTTTCAACATACAGCCCGGAACGCCTGAATTTTAAAATTGACCAAAAAAGTTCCGCTGAAATATTCTCAGGCAAAACCGTATACCGAACCTTATCCCAATACTCGTAAGCGGCGTTAGCGTTTTTCAAATCAGCAGCTATTTCGCTGTTTTCAGAAACGATTTCATGTATGTTTATCGTATTGTCCAGCAAAGCTTTTTGAAGCACCGACTGCCAGTTGAAATTTACTTTTTCGGGCAGCTGCATAATGCCTCCTTTAAACGGCAATTACGAATGACGAATTACAAATCAACGACAAACGAAAAAGGCAATTTTTTTAACCATTATTGCTATTTTTATTTTTTAGTAATTACATTGCAATCATAACTTAAATTAATTATATTTTCAATAATTTTAATTTGAATTACTATAAATTAATTTTAGTTTTGTTGTTGTCTTTGATTCGTAATTCGTAATTGTCGTCAGACGCTTATGTTAAAGAAATGTTTCGCGGCAACGCCAAGCGCGAAGGAAATCGTTGCCACAATAACGCATACCGAAGCCATTTCTGAAAACCTTTTAAAAAACGGCTCTGCTTTTGCAACTGATATGTAGTAGTTAAAAATGACTATTACGGCAAACATTATCGCAATCATAATCAAAAACGCGGCAATATACATATCATTGGGGAGCAGCAAATACGGCAAAATGAGCACTATTACGGTTAATATATACGACGCTCCCGTATAAATACTTGCTTTTACCGCGCGCGGATTGCCTTCGGAGCGTTCCGCAAGATAATTTGAAGCTGCCATTGACAAAGTTGCCGAAACGCCGGTTATTATTGCGGCAACCGCAACAATTTTGGTATTGGCAAGAGCGAACGTTAACCCCGCGAGCGCGCCGGAAACTTCAACAAGGGCATCGTTTAGACCCAAAACGGTCGCGCCTACATATTGCAGCCGTTCTTCGTCAAGTATTGCGGCAAGTTTTTGCGCGTGCGCCTTTTCATGCTCTATTATATCCTTAATTTCGGGAATTTCTTTTTCAAACAAACTATAACTTTTTACAACGGCGTATTCTCCGCGCTCTTTCAGCCTTACGATAAATACGTAGCCGAAAATAATGTATAGCAGCGAATATATAAAAATTTTAAACCCGGAAGGTTTAATATCTTCGCCGGTATAACGTTTCCATATTAACGCGTGTTCTTTTTCCTGCGAAGCTATTTGTAAAAGGATTTCTTTATTTTTTCCTATTTTTTCGCGCGCGGCAACGCGGATATACAAAGCGCTTTCCGTTTCTTCGGCGCGCTGAAATTTACGCATTAATTTTTTTATCCGCGGAGAATATTCTTTTTCCATAATTTTACCTTTGTTTAAGATGGATTTTTAGAGATGTCCTATTCTTTTTTTTATTGAGTTTACTATCTTTGTAATCTCCGCGTTCATCATTGTAAGATGTAAAAATAAAACAAGCGTGTCGCCGAGATTTCTTATTATCACGCCGTCTTTGCGCATTGCCGAGCAAATCTTTGCTCCGGTTTTAAGTTTATAATCGTATGGTTCTCCGGCATCTTTGTTTTTAACGATTTCGATTCCCGCCATCACTCCGCAATGTCTTACATTGCCGACTTTGGGATGTTTGGCAAGGGAGCTAAGCTCCTTTTCAAAATGTTTAATTTTCGGCTGTAAGTTTTTAAGGACTTCGTCCTTTTTCAATATATCAAGCGTTGCGTTTGCGGCAGCGCACGCAAGAGGGTTCGCGGTGTATGAATGCCCGTGAAAAAAAGTTTTAAACTCTTCGTATTTGCCTAAAAAAGCATTATAAATTTCATTTGTTGTCGCCGTAACCGCCAAAGGCAGATATCCGCCTGTTATGCCTTTTGACAAACAAATAAAATCAGGTTTTACGCCTTCATTTTCTACGGCAAACATTTTTCCGGATCTTCCGAAACCTGTGGCAACTTCGTCGCAAATCAAAGGTATTTTATACCTTTTGCAAAGAGCGGAGTACTCTTTGAGATAACCTTTCGGCATAACAATCATCCCGGCAGCCGCCTGATTTAAAGGTTCAATTATGGCCGCGGCTATATTTTTATTATTCTTGGCAAGGAGGTCTTCGACCTCTTTTATACATTGTCCTTTGCAACTTACAACTTTACAGTACTGCTTAAACGAACCTGCTTTTATCGGAAAGGGAACTTTGTTCCCTTCGTTCCCCTTTTTATGAGGACATCTGTAACAATATGGAGATTGGGCAAAATGATTTTTAAAAAGCAAAGATTTAAACGTTGAATGGAACAAACTTGTTCCGCCGACTGAAACCGCCCCTATCGTATCGCCGTGGTAAGCGTTTTTTAACGATAAAAAGGAACTTCGTTCCTCGCCTTTAAACTGCCAATACTGGTATGCCATTTTCAGGGCGACTTCAACCGCAGTCGAACCGTTATCAGAGTAAAATATTTTTTTAAGATTTTTAGGCAGAATTTTTAAAAGTTTTTCGGACAAATCTATGGCAGGTTTATGCGTAAGTCCCAAAAAAGTCGTATGCGCAACTTTATCAATCTGCGCTTTTACGGCTTTGTCTATTTTTGGATTTCTGTGCCCCAAAAGCGTAACCCATAAAGAAGAAACGCCGTCAAGGTACTTCGTACCGTTAATATCATAAATATACGAGCCTTTGCCTCTGTCGATTATCAGCGGCTCGCACGGGTCATTGTTAATCCAGTCCGCCATCTGCGTAAATGGATGCCAGATATTTTTTTTGTCAATTTTTATAAGTTTATCTTTTTCTTTCACAGCCAATTTTTTCTCCATACCTGCAATAACAGCCAACATATTATAGAAAAAACTGACTGACAAGAAAACAATAATGCAGTACATCTCGCAACATATTGACAAATATAGATATGTTTTTGTATAATAATCTTATGGATAAAAAATTGAAGCTATCGGCCAGAGTATTTAAGGCATTGTGCGACGCTAACCGTTTAAGTATTTTAAATATGTTATGTAACGGAGAAAAATGCGCCTGCCATCTGCTTGACGCTTTACGGATAGGACAATCAACATTATCCCATCATATGAAAATACTTTGCGACAGCGGGATTGTTGCAGGCCGCAAAGACGGCAAGTGGATGTATTATTCCATAAGTAAAGAGGGCGTTGCTAACGCAAAAAATCTGCTTGAACAGTTTACCGAAACATTTTCTTCCGTTAAAGATAAGGATTGTTGTTAAATTTTTTTATTTTTACATATCGATATTTATAGATTTAATATAGATTATGGAGGGTATTATGGCAAAAAAAGCTTTAGGTTCAGGTTGTTCAAATAATGAAGATGTTATAAAAGAAATGGTAAAACAGCGATATAATGATGCGGTTTCCTCAAAAGCGCCAAAAAGCTGCTGCGATTCTAATGTTTGCTGCGGTTCCGATAATGAAATATACAGCATAATGACTGAAGATTACAGCCGGTTAAAAGGTTATATGCCGGAAGCAGATTTGGGATTTGGCTGCGGTTTGCCTACCAGGTATGCCGGAATAAAACCCGGAAATACCGTTATAGACTTGGGTTCCGGCGCGGGAAATGATTGTTTTGTCGCATTAGCCGAAACTACCGAAAGCGGGTATGTTATAGGGGTTGATTTTGCGCCTGAAATGATAGCTAAAGCTAAGAGAAATGCAAAAAAACTCGGTGCAAAAAATATTGAATTCAGACAAGGCGATATTGAAAATATGCCTGTTGATAGTAATACGGCAGATGTGGTAATAAGTAATTGCGTGCTTAATTTGCTTCCTAAAAAAGATAGGATTTTCCACGAAATAAACCGCGTGTTAAAACCTGAAGGGCATTTTTGCGTCTCTGACATTGTGCTTAAAGGAGAACTCCCTTTAGCGTTAAGAAATGCAGTCGCAATGTATGCCGGATGTATAGCCGGAGCAGTCCAAAAAGACGATTATATAAATGAAATATCAAAAGCCGGTTTCAAAGATGTAAAAGTAGTTAAAGAGAATAAAATAATACTTCCTGACGCAATGCTCTCAAAATATTTGGATTCAAAAAATCTGAAAGAGTTTAAAAACGGAAAATCGACTGTCTTATCTATTACGGTAACCGGAATAAAAGCTAAAAATTAGGAGTTAAAAAATATGAATAACATAAGACTTAAGTTTTTAGACAGATACCTTACGCTGTGGATATTTTTAGCTATGGCATTAGGCATAGGATTCGGTTACTTCTTTCCTGCTATTGAAAATGTTATGGATAAAGTTTCTATCGGCACAACAAATATACCGATAGCTATAGGTCTTATACTTATGATGTATCCGCCTCTTGCCAAAGTTAAATATGAGGAACTGCCTGTAATATTTAAAAATAAGAAACTGCTTTTTTTATCGCTCGGGCTTAACTGGATAATAGGCCCGCTTTTTATGTTTTTATTGGCTGTGCTTTTTCTTTCAGGCAACTATGAATATATGATCGGTCTGATAATAATAGGTATTGCAAGATGTATAGCTATGGTTATTGTTTGGAATACCCTTGCGGGCGGAGATCCTGAATATTGCGCAGGGCTGGTAGCTTTTAACAGTATTTTTCAGGTTCTATTCTTCAGCGTATATGCGTGGTTTTTTATTACATTTTTACTACCGTTATTCGGCTTTCAGAGTCAAGTATTAAACATAAGTACGGTAATGATAGCCAAAAGCGTTTTTATTTATCTCGGCATTCCGTTTATAGCAGGTATGCTGACTCGCTTTATTGCTTTAAAAACAAAAGGCAATGAGTGGTACAATGCAAAGTTTCTTCCTAAAATAAACCCTGTTACGCTTATAGCATTGCTTTTTACTATTGTTGTAATGTTCTCGCTTAAAGGCAAACAAATTGTAACTATACCTTTAGATATTATAAAAATCGTAATTCCGTTGTGTATTTATTTTGTGGTAATGTTTACAGGAAGTTTTCTGTTAAGTAAAAAATTCGGCGCTGATTATGAAAAAGCGACGGCTATTTCTTTTACGGCAACGGGTAATAATTTTGAACTTGCCATAGCAGTATCTATAGCGGTATTCGGCATAGCTTCCCAAACGGCGTTTACAACGGTTATAGGTCCGCTTGTTGAGGTGCCTGTTTTAATAAGCATGGTAAATCTTGCTTACTATTTTAAGAAAAAATTTTATGGAAGGAGTTAATATGAAAAAAATACTTGTTTTATGTACCGGCAATTCATGCAGAAGCCAAATGGCCGAAGGACTTATAAACCACTGCTTTAAAGATAAGCACAAAGCCTTTAGCGCAGGAACAAATCCCGCCAAACTAAATCCTTACGCAATAAAAGTAATGGCAGAAATTGGTATAGATATTTCCAAAAACATTTCTAAGCACGCTGATGTGTTTAATAATGAAGTTTTTGATATTGTTATAACAGTATGCGACAATGCAAAAGAATCCTGTCCTGTTTATTTCGGAAAAGCTGTTAAATACCACTGGCCTTTTTACGACCCTGCCGAAGCAGCCGGAACAGAAGAAGAAATCTTAAAGAAATTCAGAGACGTGCGGGATGAAATCCTTGAGAAACTTAAAAAAGAGCTATAAATAATAATATACAATTCATTTTTGTTTTTTATTTGTTAATTATTACCTGCCGTTTACTATCCATTTATTTTTCTTCAAATCTATATTTTCATTCCACCCGAGCTCCAAAACAGGTAACTTCGTTACTTTTTTAATTATTGAAGCGTTAGACTTAGCGGAAATATCTTTCGGATTTTTGCGGCCGCTCATAATTATACCGGCGATTTTCGCCTTATCTCTGCGAAGCTTATCAACCGTAAGCAAAGTATGGTTTATTGTGCCCAAACCAAACCTTGCAACTACAATAACAGGGAGATGAAATCTCCTTATCAAATCATTAACAAAGAAGTTTTGTTTGAGCGGCACCAAAAGCCCGCCTACGCCTTCAACAACCGTAAAATCGTATTTGTTTAGGAAATACTTAAACATTTTATCTGCTGTTTTTAAATCGAAGGATTTTTTTTCCAGAAGGGAAGCTCCGTAAGGAGACATCGGGGTTTTAAAAAATACCGGCGTTACTGTTTCGGGTTTTTCATCAATGCCTGCAGCTTTTATTAAAGCCTCAGCATCGTCTCTGCTGCCCGTTGAAAACGGTTTAAAAACGCCGCATGCCAAACCCGACTTTTTTAATGCTTCGGCTATTTTACAGCTTACATAAGTTTTCCCGGCTTCCGTGTCCGTAGCGGTTATAAATATGCCTTTGTGCATTTGTTCCTTAACAGCAATTAATAATTAACAAATAACAATTAACAATTATGAAGTTTCGCCTGCGGCGAAACATATTTATCAGTTTTTGCCCTGCAAAAACACAAAAATTATTAATTATTCATTGTTAATTATTAATTGCCTTTAAATTATCTTATTTCTATTTCTATAAACCTGTCCGTAACTCCGTCGGATGCCTGCGCGTTCGGCTTACCATGTATTGCAGATACTTTCTTTTCTATTTTATCGAGCGGTATGCCGTTCATTTCAAAAATTCCGGAAATAACTTCTATTCTGTCCGAAGACAGAACATCATAGTAGCTGCCTGAAACCTCTTCCGCTTTCTCTACATACCCTGTTATGGTGACGCTTGCGGCTTTCATTGTTATTATCTGGGACGCAAGTTCATTCAGATACGCCCTTGTTCCTGAAGCCAAAGCAGGCGAATCTTCCATAAATCTAAAACCCGGAATTTTAACTCTCTTTCTTACCGGCCCGGACGCTTTTTTTGGCTCAGGTTCGGTTTTAGGAGGTCGTGCAGCCATAGCCAAAGTCATCTCTTCCTGTCTCTTGGCCATAGCCGCGGCTTTCACTTTTTCTTCCGCGACGCGCAAAGCTTCCGCTTCTCTTGCGGCGCTTATCCCGGCTTCAAAAACCGCGTCTTCAGGTTCAATAGGGAACAGATCAGCCTCCGCAGGCTGTCTTTGCAATGCCTGCTGCCTTGCTTTTTCTTTCTCGGCGGCTTCTTTTTTTCTGTGTTCTTCTTTTATTCTTTCCTGGTCTTCTTTTATTTTCCTCTTGCGCTCTTCATCGGCTTCTTTCTGCGCGCTCAAAGCCATTGCCTGTTTAGCTTTTAAATCTCTTTCTCTTTGCTCTGCTTTTTCTTTTGCTTCTCTCTGTTCGCGTTCAATTCTTGCTTTTTCCAAAGCTTCTTCGCGCTGCCTTGCAAGTTCAGCGGCTTTTGCGGCCTCTTCGGCTTTTATTCTGGCTTCCGCGGCCGCCTGTTTTGCCGCGGCCTCTCTTATTCTCTGCTCTTCAACAAGTCTCGCGGCTTCTTCTCCGGCTCTTATTCTTGCCTCTCTTTCTTCCTGCTCTTTTCTTTCTTTTTCACGTATTTCCGCCAAACGCATTTCGCGTTCTGCTTTTTTTATCTCTTCTTCAGCGGCTTTCTGCGCGGCGGAGGCTTCTCTCTTTACTCTTTCCTGTTCAAGCCTTTCGGCTTCTTTCTGCGCTTTAAGTTCTGCCTCTTGTTTGGCTTTCAGCTCTCTTTGCTCGCGTTCGATTCTTACTCTTTCCACGGCTTCAGTCTGACGTTTTTCCGTTTCAATTTTATTTGCTTGCGCAGCGGCATTTTTTCTTTCCGTTTCTTCTTTTATTCTTTGTTCCGCCGCAATCCGGGATTGTTCGTACATTTCATTTTGTTTTCTTATATATTCTTCTTTGGCTTTTTCTTCGGCTGCTTTTCTTGCAGCCGCCATTTCTCTTTCTATTCTTTCTTTTTCCGCTTTTTGCGCGGCAGCCTCAGCTCTTTCCTTTTCTATGCGCAGCCTTTCCGCTTCTCTTTTGGAGGCAAGTTCGGCTTCTTGTCTGGCTTTCATATCTTTCGCTGCCTGTTTAGAGGCTGCTTCTTTTATTTTCTGTTCTTCGGCTGCTCTGATTTTTTCGCGCACCTCGGCCTGCTGCATGGCAAGTTCTTCAGCTTTTTCTTTTTCTCTCTGCAGTCTTTCGGCTTCTCTCTTAGCCGCAAGCTCCTCTTCCTGTTTTTCCTTAAGCTCTCTTGCCGTCTGTTTTTCCGCTTCGGCTTTTGCTCTGTTTTCTTCGGCTATTCTGATTCTTTCGCGCGCTTCAGCCTGCTGCCTGGCAAAAAGCTCCGCTCTTTCTTTTTCTCTTTGCAGCCTTTCAGCTTCTCTCTTAGCCGCAAGCTCCGCTTCCTGTCTGGCTTTTTCTTCTATTGCCGCCTGCCTTGCCGCTTCTTCCCTTATTCTCTGCTGCTCGGCTATTCTGGCTCTTTCGCGCGCCTCTTCCTGCCGTCTGGCGTCAAGTTCAGCCTTAGCTTTTGCCTCGGCTTCTCTCTGTTTGGCAAACGCCGCCTGTCTCTCGGCTTCGGCTTTTGCTCTCTGTATTTCAGCAAGTTTTTCAGCTTCCTTGCGGGCTTCTTCTTCAGCTGCTTTGCGGGCTGCAAGCTCCGCCTCTTGCCTGGCTCTTTCTCTTTTCATCTGTTCAGCTATTTTTATCTTGGCTTCAAGTTCCGCCTGTCTAAGCTGTTCCTGCTTTATTCTTTCTTCTTCAATAAGCCTTGCTTTTTCCAATGCCTCCGCTTCTTTTTTGGCAAGGAGTTCGGCTCTTTCTTTTTCTTTGCGTACCCGTTCTGCTTCCTGCCTGGCTTTAAGCTCGGCAGCCTGTTTTGCTTTTAACTCCGCGGCAGCTTGTCTTTGCGCTTCTGCCTGCGCTTTCTTTTCTTCGGCTATTTTAGCTTCAGCCTGCTTTCTTGCAAGCTCTGCGGTTTTTCTTTCCTCAGCCAGCCTTGCTTTTTCAGCTTCTTCTTTGGCTTTTTGTTCTGCCGCTATTCTTGCGGCTTCTGCCGCTTCCGCCTGACGTCTTGCCTGCTGCTGCGCAATGAGTCTGTCCGCTTCGGCTTTACGTTTTGCGGCCGCTTCTTCGGCTTCTTTTTTAAGCCTTTCGATTTCCGCTATATACTCCGCTCTTCTTGCTTCAAGAGCGGCCTTTTCTTTTTCCTGCTGTAATCTTTGCTGTAATCTTTCCGCTTCTCTCTTAGCCGTAAGTTCCGCTTCGAGTTTTGCGGCGGCTTCCGCAGCTTTTGCTTTTTCTTTTATGGCTGTCTGCCTTGCCGCTTCTTCGGCCTGCTGTCTGGCAAGCATTTCCGCTTTTAATTTTTCGCTTTCCAATCTCTGTTTTTCTATATATTTTTGTCTTTCAGCTTCTTCTTCAGCCATCTTTTTCTCGTCAAGCTTTGCTCTTTGCAGAATTTCATTTCTCTGTCTGGCAAGCATTTCCGCTTTTACTCTTTCGCTTTCGGCAAGTTCTTCGGCTTTACGCGCCGCAAGCTCGGCTGCCTGTCTTGCTTTTTCTTCTATCGCTGCCTGTCTTGCTGCTTCAGCTTTCAGTCTTTGTTCTTCCGCTGCTTTCGCGGCTGCAAGCGCTTCAGCCTGCTTTCTTGCAAGCATTTCAGCCCTCATATTTTCTTCTGCCGCTTTTTTCTCGGCAGCAATTCTTGCTTTATTAGCGTCTTCTATGGCTTTTTGATCCGCAGCTATTCTTGCTCTTTCGGTTTCTTCGGCGCGCTTTTTTTCCGCCTCTTCGGCTTTTACGCGGTCATCTATTTCTTTCTGTCTTGCCGCGGCTTCTTTTTTCAGCCTGTCATTTTCAGCTTTTTCCGCGGCTTTATGCGCTGCAAGCTCCGCTCTTTCTTTTTCTCTTTGCAGCCTTTCAGCTTCTCTTATTGCTTTAAGTTCTGCGTCATTTTGAGCTTTCAGCTCGGCTGCTGCCCGTTTTTCTTCTTCAGCTTTTATTCTGTTTTCTTCGGCCAGCCTTGCCGCGGCTATAGCTTCGGCCTGCCTTTTTGCAATAAGATCGGCTTTTGCTTTTTCATCGGCTATTCTCTTCTCTTGCTCCAATACGGCTCTTTCCGCCTGCTCTTTCTCAAGTTTTTCGGCTTTTGACTTTTCATCAACAGCTTTTTGAGCGGCGGCCGCTTCTTCGGCTGTTTTTGCTTTCTCTAAAGCTTCCGCATGGAGTTCGGCAAGCATTTCCGCTTTATCTTTTTCTTCGGCCAGCTTATTTGCAGCGGCATCTTCTCTCTTAATTCTCTCGGTTTCAGCTTCCTGCGCTTCTTTTGCGGCTTTAAGTTCCGCGGACTGACGCGCCTTCAGCTGTTTGGCAAATTCGGCGTCCTGTTCGGCGCGCATGGTCTCGGCTACCGCAGCGAGAACAGCTTCTTCCTGAGCTTTTAATATTGCGTCTTCTTCCGCCCAGTGGTCGGCAAGAGCTTGCTGCGTCCTGTTTACAGCAGCCTGTCTGGCGGCAAGCTCAGCGTTTTTCTGCATTAATATTTCTTCAAATTTACGTCTTTCTTTTGCGTCTTTTGCCGTTTCGGTTTCAAAAGACGCTATTTCGGCTTCCTGCCTTGCTTTCTGCAGTTCATATCTTTCATGCCGGAAAACGGATTCAAGATCTTTTTGTTTCTGCTGCCAAGCTTCTCTTCTTGGAGCGTCTTCGGCAGCCGCCCTGGCTCTCTCTTTTTGCAGCTCCTGTTCATATCTTGCGTGTCTCCGCTTCATATCTTTTGATGAAAGAGCAACGGACATATCCGCTGACGCGGCGCGCGCTTTTCCTTCTGCCAGCTTAGCTTGAAGCTTAGCCTCTTCTTTTTCTCTTTTTATTCTTTCGCGTTCCTGTTTTTCCGCTTCTTTTTTGGCGGCAAGTTTTGCTTTTTCATGTTCTTTTTGCAGCCTTTCGGCTTCTTTTTTGGCCTCGGTTTCGGCTTCCTGCTTAGCTTTCAAATCAGCAGCGGCCTGTCTTTCGGCTTCGGCTGCCAGCCTTTTTTCTACGGCAATTCTTTCGGCTACCATCGCCTCGGCCTGCTGCCTCGCAAGCTGCGCTTCTCTTTCTTTTTCTCTTGCAACTCTTTGCGCCTCATCAGATTCCCGCTTTACCGCTTCTTCCATTGCTTTTTGTTCGGCATATGCCTGCGCTTGAGCCTGCTGTTTCGCAAACATGTCCGCTATGAGTTTTTCTTCGGCGGCACGCTGTTGTTCCCCTTCGGATTTTATCCTTTCCCGCTCTTCTATTATTGCAGCTTCCGCGTCCGCGGCCTGTTGTCTGGCTTTTGCTTCGGCTTCGGCTTTTTGCTGCGCTTCAAGAGCGGCCGCCCTTCTGATTTTTTCTTCCTCGACAAGCTTTGCTATCATCGATTCCGCGGCCTGCTCCGTTTTATATCTTTCTTCAATTCCGGCTTTTATCTCGGCTTCTCTCTTTCTTTCCAAAGTCCTTATCGCGGCTCTTTCCTGGGCTTTTTGCATTCTTTCTTCTTTTTTATCAAGTTCGTCAATTTCCTTGAGCAGCCTGCCTATATTATTTTTATGTACGGACACGATGGCAACCTTGCCTTCGTGAACTTTTTCCATCGCTCTTTTTGTCTGAGGATCTTTTGCCGTCCGGCTTTCGTTATACGCTATCTCAGCTTCGGTCTGCGCCATCTGAAGTTTATCGTATTCGCTTCTTATTTCGGATTCAAGGTAACTTATTCTCTGCTGAACCTCCGCCCTTCTTACGGCGTCTTTTTCCGCGATTATGCTTATTTCAATCTGGAGTTCTTTTTCATATATTTTCTGCTGCCTGAATTCTTCGCGCTGTCTCTGTTCCTGCCTCTTAATCATTTCTTTTGTCGGGCCGGACAAGGCTATTGCCATATCTGTCGACAAACCTTTGCTTTCCGCTTCGCCGGCTATAACGGCTTCGGTCTTTTTTCTTGAACGTTCTTCTTTATCTTCCCGCTTAATCTGTTTTTCCGCTGAAGTCGCGCAGAAAATATAATTCAGCCCTATATTGGCGTAATAATCTCCGAATAAATCCCCGGCTGAAAATCTTAAACCCGAATAAGCTTTTATATTTTCGGTTATTCTATAGTCCGCTCCTAAGTTGAGCGCAAACACCGCGCTGCCTGTTTCCGCTCCTCTGATTTTTGATTTTTTTCCGCTTTCAAAAATTTCCGTTTCAACTTCGGCGACATTGCCCGCGAGCATAAAGCCGAGTTCCGCGTCCGCTGACCATCCTAACTTTTGCGATTTGTCGGCTTTTCCGAAAAGTCCGGCGCCAAACCGCCATATTCCCGAAGCGTATCCGGCATTTTCCACTTTCAAGTTGTATATTCCGGCTCCGCTTTCGATAAATTTATCATTATTGACAAATCCGAATTCCAAACCCGTAAAAGGCCTGAAAGACATTTTTTCGTTAAGCGCTTTTTTGTAAGCAATCTCCGCGTCAAAATTAACCGCATTTCCGCTGAAATCGCCTTTTGCAGTAAGATTTTCGAAAGGAATATATCTGTTTGTTTCATAATTTTGAAAGCTGACGCTAAAAGCCGCTTTTACGTCAACTTTTTCTTTCAGCAATCCGCCGTACGCGCCAAGCCCGTAAGAACCGACATCCGCGGAATTCCTTTTCTGCGAGACGCTGTGTTTATTGTATTTTCCGAAAACTCCGTAAATGAGATTGTTGTCTTTATTGTATTTGTCCCATCCGAAATCAACTCCTAAAACGCTGTCTTCAAAACTTCCGGGCGAATTACTGTCCGAACCGTAGCGCTGTTTTCCGCCGGCGAGTTTTATCCATATTTCGCCGGAGCCGCGGCCATCGTTTGCGCATCTGTCTTCTATCGCCTGATAAAGGTTTCTTCTGTCGTTTGAAACCGCCTGCGAACGTATAACATTGGCGAGAAAATATCCGGCGATTTCTGCGAGCGCGGCTTTCTGACCGGCATCTCCCATCAGCAAAATTCCGTTTATGGCGTCCGTCTGCGCCTGCGTCTGGGACGGCGATTGCGATACGGCGTCCAGAGCCAAAGCAGCGCTTTTCTGATTATACGAAAGGCCGCTTAACAGGCTGAAATTACTTGCGCTTTTTCCGTTGACAATAAGATAAATAATATTAGGGTTGCTGTAATCAAGCTGCCACTGCGTTCCGCTTTTGGCTAAACTGTCGCTGTTTGCAAAAGCGCCGGTTATGCCGCTTGTCGCCGTTATTATCGCGAAAGAGTCATTATTATAATCTCCTATGCCTATGAAGACGTTGAGCGTGCCGCTCGCGATTGAAACATTGTCGGCGATGATTTTATCGCTTTTCTTTGTTCCGTCAGTATATGAAAGCACTTCCATTTGCAGCGTGCCTGACGAGAAAAAAGTTTGCGCGTTTACAATATCCCCGGCGCCGTTTTGAAGGTCAAACGCTGCGCTGTTGGAAAGAAGCCCTGCGGACAAAGTTCCTCCGGCGCCGACCGTAAATTTGCCGTTGACAATTATTAAATCGGCATTGCTGCGGCTCATATCCCCGTTTAGAAAGAATGTGCCCGACCCTGTTTTTGTGATTATATTTGAACTTCCGGATGAAGATAAGCCGTCGTTTAAGCGGACTTCGCCATTGCCGGCTATATCAAAATTGAGCCTGGTATTTCCTGCAAGACGTATAGACTCGTTATTGCCGCCTGAAACGTTACCTTCGAAAACCGTCGCGGAAGAACCCGGCTGGTTTATTGTAAGCGACGCGGTTTCCGACAAAGACGCTCCCTGCATGAAGATTGCCCCGCCGCTTAACAGCGCGTTGTTATATCTGAAATCCGCCGCGCCGTTTATTGTAAGTTTTCCGTTTCCGTTTATATAAATTGCTCCGCCCGAACCGTTTGCCGTATTGCTCGTAAAAATAACCGATTTCATGTCGACAATTATATTGTTTCCGCTTAAATTTACCGCTCCGCCGTTTGCTGACGCCGAATTACTTATAAAATTCACTGTATTTAAAAATCTGACGGAATTATTGCTTGCGGCATACAGCGCTCCTCCGGAAGAAGAAACTGCCCGGTTACCCCGGAATAAAGTATTTCCCGAAAAGGTAATACTGCCGCTTACCGCGTTAACCGCTCCGCCGCCGTTTGACGCCGTATTGCTGCTGAATGTTATTGAGCCTTCAAAATTTACCGTTGAATTATTTGATAATAACGCTCCGCCGCCGGCTGTCGTATTAAAGTTTATAAAATTTATATTTTTAAATGTTGCCGACGATGACGGCGCAAATACAAAGCCGAGTCCTGTTTTTCCGGCTGAGTTGAGCGTATATCCGCCCCCGTTTATTGTGATATTATTATCCCCCGGCGAACCAAAGCCGCTTTCATCGCCAACTGCCGCCGTTAAATTTGCGGTTAAACTTACCGTCTCTCCCGAAACAGCCCCCTGATATCTGAAAACAAAAGTACTCCACGGGCCTAAGCTGTAAGACGTCAGCAATCCCCTGTAATTATATCCGTTGCCGTAACCTCCGGCATTATAGTTCCATTCTAATTTATAGCTGGCGCTTCCGGATGCCAAATCGTATATATTATTATCGTTAAATGTTCCGCTGTTCGCGTTGTTTGAATAAAATATTGTGGTACTTGCCGCGCTTACCGGCGCCGCGGATATATTGTTGATATATAATTTGCCGTTTGACGCGTTTATGGTAATATTGTCAAAATACAATACGCTTGTGCGCGAGCCTATAAAATCAACGTCTAAAGTAAGCGCAGCCGCGCCTATTGCCATATTGCTTATTTTTGCGGGCTCGGAAAAATGCGCGTTTCCGCCGGTTAAATTAAAAGTTCCGCCGAAATTCGTGACGGAACCGGATTTAAAATACATTGTCCCGGCTCCGGATTTGTTTATTGTTCCGCTTCCCTCTATTCCTCCGGATAATATTATATTGCCTGCGCCGTTTATATTTATTGTGCCCGAATTGTATATGTCCCTGCCGTAAGCGGCGCTATTGCCGCCGAACGTTATTTCCGTACCGGCAGTATTGCTGAAATTTATCAAACCCGAATTATATATTGCCCCGCCCTGATTTGTTGCCGTATTGCTTGTAAAAGCAATATTTTTATTGAACGTTAAAGCGCCGCCCGAACCAACGAAGACCGCTCCGCCGTATGACGCCTGATTATTTGAAAATGAGGCGTCTCCGGAAAAGTTTACCGCTGAATTGCCGCGCGCATATATCGCGCCGCCGGTGTTGCCGGCCGTATTGCTTTGGAAATTGGTTATACCGCGAAAATCGGCATTAACATATTCGTCAAAATATATTCCGCCGCCATAATCTTGCGTTTGATTATTATAAAAAGTAAGAACGCCGCCGCTGTCGGATTGTATATATGCTTTCCCCGTTGATTGTCCCTTAACCCATAAACCTCCGCCGTCATAGTTTGCGCTGTTGCTGCTAAAATTTACATTGCCTACAAAACTAACAGTGGAATTTTCAATATTAAAATACGCTGTTCCGCGGGCAGTTCCCTTATTATTGTTTATATTTACGGCTTCTATATAAAAATTTGCATTGTTTAACGATGGGACATATATTGCGCCTTCGGAAGCAAGCGAGTTTGAATTTATTATATTTAAATTTTTTATCTGGATTTGCTTACTGTTTGTACCGGAACCGTCTCCGAATTTAATTCCGGAATTTCCCTGTAAATCAAAAGTACGCATTCCTTCGCTGCTATACAGCAGTAACATTACAGTCGAACCGGCAGGTATTGATACAAGTAAGCTGCTATCCTCAAAATTTATATCCGAATCGATAATGACAGCCCGAGTGTTGTTTGGCGCTGCCAGCGCATTTTTTAAATCGCTATAGCTGTTGACAACGACAGTTTGAGCAGCAGCAGCCGCCGACAAAAACGGCAGAAACAAAACCGCGAACAGCAGTTTTGTTAATCTCTTCCGGATTGAAAATAGTTTTAGAAATTTCATTTATTCCCTCATAAATACAGATAACAAATTTTGCTTTTGCCGCTGCCGTTCGCCGTTGATTCGTAATTCGTCATTCGTAATTTGTAATTGCCGTATCTTTTACCTTTTACTTTTTATATTTTATATTTTACCTGCCGTTTTAATATCGCGCTTTGTAAGCGGGCGCGACAAACCTATTCCGTCAAAAGACGTACAGCGGCTCAGCGCAACGTACAGCTGTCCCGGGGCAAAAGAGCCGTATTCCATATCTATTATGACATTATCAAAAGTTTTTCCCTGGCTTTTATGTATTGTGACCGCCCATGAAAGTTTCAGCGGATACTGCTTAAAAAATCCGGCGCTTTCCGTTTCTATCTGCCCGAGATCTTCATTCCATTTATATTTAAACAGCTCCCATTTATAAGGTTCAACCTGCTCGACACGCCCGTTTTGAAATTCGACGTGTATCACGGTTTTATCGGAATACATATCGTTTCTTATGTCTTTAATTATGCCGATGCTTCCGTTGACCCATCTGCCTTTTGAGTCGTTATTTACCATCATCACCTGCGCGCCTTTTTTTACGATAAGATCCTGCTCGGCCGGAAGCGATCCGGATTCTTCGTCGATATTTTCGGTTTCCGCGACAAAAAAAACAGAGGTTTCTTCGCGCAGCCTCGCGAGATACATATGATTTATATGCGCGGCTTTTTTATTTGTCGTGGTAAGATAAACCGCCATTGGTTTGCCTGACGCGGTAACGCCGACTTTTTTGTTTAAGACGGCAAGCTCATCGTCGCCGGCATCGCCGTTTCTGACGGAATTTAAAAGGGTAACGAAGTCGTCATCGCGCTGACGGTATATTTTTTTAAGCTCCACGGTGTGAAGCGTGCATTCGTTTAAGGAATACGCGCTGATAAAATAGGGCGTTTTATACACCGAATTGAAAATGTACGCCTCTTCTTTTTTTACCACCGGAGGAAGCTGCTGCAAGTCGCCTATAAAAACCATCTGCACGCCGCCGAACGGCTCCTGATGGGCTTCCCTGTTGAGCCGCAAAAATTTATCTATGCAGTCCAACATGTCGCAGCGGAGCATTGACGCTTCGTCGATAATTATCGTTTCGACTTTTAGATATATCGATTTGTCGGAAAGCTTCTTTTTCTTGATTTTTGAAAGGGTGATATCCGGTTTAAAATTGAAAAACGAATGGACTGTCTCTCCGCCGGCATTCAAAGCCGCAACGCCTGTCGGCGCGAGGATTACGGTCCTTTTATTTATCTTTGAAGCGCAGTATTTTAAAAACGTTGTTTTCCCCGTGCCCGCGTTACCCGTAACAAAAACACAGTCATTCGTTTTTGAAATCAGCTCAAAAGCCTGCTTAAATTCATTGTTAATTTCTATGTTCATAATTCCCTCTTAACTCCATAGTGTGGAGTTTTGAGTGTGAAGAATGTAGTTAATGTGTTTTCGCTAAGCGAAAACCTAAAATTTCGTTTCGGCTTTGCCGAAACACAATAACTTCACACTCCGCACTTCAAACTTCACTCTGTTTTTCTTAGGTTTTGCCGCCGGCTGATGCACGATTCGCGTGTATGCTCTTGCCGGCGGCCGGGCCAAGCCCGAAAATATTTTCTTTTTACGCTGCTGTCAATATCTTGTTCATGGCTTTTAAATCAAGATGTACCTTCAAACTGTCTCTATTAAAATTTGCTTTGCTTTCGTAAGCAAAAATCGTTCCAAGCATTAAATACGCAACCGCGGGCACGGCTTGGGGATACTCATCTATTATCGCGCTGATTTCATTTAGGTAATTTTGCATGTTCACATTTTCAACCATGCTTTTTAGTTTCCCGGTTTCTGCGTCCTCAATTAATGGAGACAAATATTTAAATGCCGCGATTTCACCTACAAGTTTTTCAAGATTCTTATCTTTAAACCCTCTTTCCCTGCCTGCGTTTTTAAATTCAATTGCGGCGGCGAGCTTATTAAGGAAGCCTTCGATAAAAGCTCTTTTTATCTCGATTTTTTTGTTTTCATCCTGAACTTTTATGTCTATGTCAGCGAGATAATCTCCCGCGAAATTGTCCAAACCGCTCTTCTGCTTATTAAGAATTTCTTCAGCGGAAACCGTTCCGCTTTTATACAGATCGTACATTTCCTGAAGAACGGAGGCGTCAACATGGCTAAACGCGTTAATTACTTCTTCTATATCATAATAACCGGCTGTTTCTCTTACGCTGCCGGCTGTTATCGGAGCGTTTTGAAAATATTTAAGAATTTTGACGGAAACTAAATCGCTAAACACTGTCCCAAAACCCGTATCTTTTTCGGCATATTCTTCAAGAGCGGATGCAAAAATCACCACGTCTTGTTTCGCATTGGCAAGAGAAGATTCAATGTTTTCGCTATCGCTTATAATATCGGCATCAAATACTTCTTTGCCTTTGTTTACTGACATGGTTTCAATTTTGCCGTTCTCAAGGTCAAACTGTCCGTCAAAAAGAACGAGCGCTTCCGGCATTTTCGGCGAAAGTTTTCCTTCCGCGGGTTTTTCAGCCATTATGCTTATTCCGTCTTTTCTCAACTGTTTAATAACGGAGTCAAGTTTCTTTTTATCAATAAGATCGTTGACAAGAGCTTCGGTAAAAATAAGATTTCCGTTGCTGGCATTTGAAAGAATTTTCATGTATTTTTCCAAAGCGGGTTTATCCGTAGTTTTGTCAAGAAATATTCTCACGCTTTTCGCGCGCTGCCATGCTTCGGCATTTCTGTTTATACGCGCCCTTTCAAAGCGCGCGGCGCGCCCGGAAGCATTCTCTCCGACTTCTGTTCCGGCGTATAATCTCAAATTGCCGGATTTTGAAAAATCAGAAGCTTTTATTTCTGACATTGTGTCAACTTCAATATAATCAACGCTTATTTTGTCGCTCAAAAATATTCTGTTTTCTTTGAGCGATTTGCCCGCTATTTTTTCAAGCAGACTGTTTTGTATTGTCGCTGCTATATCTTCATGCGGAACGCCTAATGCATGATAAATTATGCCTTCAGATTCGCTTTGCGTCATCAAAACAGGAATTGACGCGGACTCAATATCTTCAGGTTTAAATTCGCTAAGTCTGGAAGACGGTATTTGCCTGCCGGTGGATTTTAATTTGTATATTATCGCATTAACTCCGGAGCCGGAAAAATTATCTAAATTTGTGCCGTCCGGCATCGGCTGGTTCATTATAAACACATTTTGTGAAACAATGCCGTCATTGCTTATCATTACTTTCTTGCCGAAATGCGCTTGCAAATCTTTTAAGTTTGCTTCCGAAGCGTATATCATATTCACGCGCACATTTCTGTCCAAAGCCGGTTTGGGATTATTTAAGTTCCATTTAAAAAGCGAACTTGCAATGGAAATCATCATACTCAAGAGTGCACCCAGCAATGACTGCGCTATAAATATCGGGAACACAAATGCGGTAAACGGTATGATAATCCACATCAGATCAATATTTATTACATAAAAATCTAAATCATATGCTGCGTTCCTTTTATTTTCTCTCTCTCTTTCCAACTCCTCCTTCATTATTTGCTGAAAATGGAAGACAGAATAAGCGCCGGTTATGCTGGCAAAAGCCAGCTGCGTTATAAAGGGAAACGACAACCATGAAGTCAATTTTATAGCAAAGATTACCAAAGAAATTGCCATTCCGTAAACAAAACCCGTATTTTTTGCCTTGTCCAGTATTTCAAGAACTTCCGCATTCATTGCGTCTTTTTTATTCTCGGGAATTTCTCCGTGCATATCTATAAATTTTTCAGGCACAAATATCGTCGCCGTTACTATCAGAGTTTCAATAAATGCTACTATTGCCGTTCTAATTTTCGGGAATTTTTCCATTGTTATGCCGAGCCTGTTTAATGTATACGATAAAAAAGGAAGTTCCAGCGGAGAGTTTAGCGCAGGCTTTGCATCTGTTCCATATATAATTTTAATTCCTGTAATTTCAATCACGGCGTTTCGGAGATTATGCGGTTCCCCGTCAAAATCCTTTCCCGTATTGAGAATTACTTGTAGATTTTTGTTTTTGTCCAGCTTGTGCTTGAGATTAGACCTAGAATCGAATAAAAGCCATAAAGGAATTGTAATCTTTGCTTTGCTGCCGTCGTCAGGAATGTTATACGTTTCATTAAGCACAATATTGCTTTGTGGTATCGGGTTATCGTTTTCATCAAGATTGATTGCTTCTGCCGTTATTACAGAGCCGCGCGGAGCGTCAAAAGGTTTAATTTCAATTTCAAGCACTGCGCCTTTATCGATATTTGCCACATCTGCAGCTGCAAGATTTACCACATATGCCAGCCAATTGTCTGCCCCGTATGCTTTAACATTATCGACGTTTATTGCTATTTCACGGCTCTGCAGCACTGCCGACGGCGGCGCAGGCTGAGCGCTTTTCTTCCGGGAAAACGGCGGAACCTTTCTTGCGGGTTTGAAAACATCAAACGGAGTTATAATATTTTTACCGGAATCATATACATTTATCTGTATGTCCGTATACATGTTCGTCGTTCCGTACCGCACCGTCATGGTGTCACCGGAATTATATGAATAAAACAGCTGCCAAGCGGTTGAAGCAAGGCTGCCAAGACCGGTCATCGCATCCCAGCTGAACGCGCGAACAGCACCGTCGGCATTCACATATTTAAGTATTCCCTTTCTGTCTGTCTTTGCATTTACATACGTGGCTATTCCCTTAACCGCATTTTTGAGTTCCGCGTCATCTGAATATTCCAATGCTTCTCTTGCGGCAATAAGCCAGCTGATTGTCCATTCAAAACTTACAATTTCCGCTCTTTTTGAAAAATCCAACCCTTTCCAGTTGCGATTTCCTTTTACACCTGACTCTTTAAGAGCTCTTTTTAAAAGTTCAACGCTTGCATTATCTATACCGAATCTGTCTTTCATTTTTTCGTCAAAATTTTTAGCGCCGAATACGGAAATAATCCAGGTTTGACAGTCTGTAGCAAATTTTTCATCTTTTAATTCAGTTTTTAAATCAACCCCGCTTAAAAAATACCCTTTTTCCTTGTCATACATTGAAAATAAATAGTTTTCCAGCTTGAATAATGCGGCTGCAAGATCGCTTTTTAGTTCTGCATCATTGGTAAAATCATGCAAATTTTTTAAAAACGAATATACCGAAACATTATTTTCCATGGAAACAAGTTCATAATAATTATCGTAACCGCCAATGTCATTTTTCATATACGAATAATTCGAGACATTGTCTTTAGGTGCCATTCTTATAGCGCCGGATTCAATTTTTAAAGCAAGCATGGCTCTGGCCAGTTCAACAGCCCTTTGATATGCTCTATTTCCTAAGTCCGAGTCCGAACCTTGATACACTTGCGCCATGCTTACAAGAGCATTGCCATACCACGCATTTTCTCCGGTAATCGGCTGGTATTGGTCTTGAAGCCCGCCGCCTGCCTTCTCCCGTGAGTTCTCGGGATTATCCCGGGCCCTTAATATTTTCCAATAGTATCCTTGACCGACGGGCACAACGGAATGATCCGTGTCATTGTCGCCGTATGTAAAGTCTGCATTACTGGTATTTGAATGTTTGTTTCGCTCTAAAGCATTAAACATTTTTTCTATCAAATCTCTGTTTTCATCTGGGAATAAAAGCAAAGCTTTCATAAGAACAGCCATATCGTAAATGATTACGCCTTGTTCGGCAATCATCTTTTGTTGATAGTCAGTTATCTTGTGTGTTTTTCCGGTAAAACTTCTCGGTACAGGGTTGCCTTTGCCTTGCAGAAACTCTTGCGCTGTTCTGCTTACCCGCCAGTTTGTCAGATTTTTCGGAAGCTGTTTAGTTTCCTGAATTGTTTCCTGCTGTTCAATTCCGGGCGGAGTTGTTGTTTGCTGCTGATTGTCATCTGTTTCACCTGAACATGCGGCAATAAGCATAGAAGTAAATGCTATTACCATAATGCTGAGCAGAGACCTGAGGATTGTATTTAACATCCCAATTTCTTTCTTCTTGGAATCAGCGTGCCTTTTAAAAGCCTCTTCTTGGAACCATTCAGGCATTTTTGATATAAAGTTATAAGAAATGCCGTCAATTGAAAGATTATCTTTAATTTCTTCAATAAAAGTTGACGTATTGCCGGCTCTTAGCTGCTGCTCCAACTGCTTTCGCGCATATTCTCCCAATTTGGGAATCGGTCCGTCGGCTCCCATATATATTCCTTGTTCGGCGCATTCAGTGAAATAACTCTTCGCCATCTTATATACGGAGTCGTTTTCAATGTCAAGAATCGCGACAGCATATAAATTTTTTAATGCTTCACGCGAAAGAATTTTTGTCATATCAAGATATACTTTCACAAGAGACTTATCAGATATTTTTACTCCTCCATCCATAACTTTTTCGGCAGAGGCGGCTTTACTGTCAACGGCAATTTTGCCGTCTTCGCCTCTGAAAATGGATATTACGGCTCCGTTGTTGAATTGTATTGTGGCATTATCGTTTGTCTTATCAACCGTAAACTGTCGTTCTCCTCCGGCAACCGTATCAATCTGACCAAGAAGATTGTCAATGTCAATATCATCAAATCTTGTATTTTTACCCAAAACCATCAGTCCGGCTTCAGTAAGGATTTTAGAACGATTCGTATCGGGTGTCTTCGAAGCGATAACGAAAAGAAGGGCTTCCTTATAAATTCTGCTCTGGTCTATTATTATCTGTCTGAAATTCATTTCCGCCATATCAGTGCTTTCGGAAATTTTAGGAGTAATTGTAATATGGCTTACTTTTTTTGAGGAAAGAATATCGTTTATGCCGACAGTGTGGTATCCTCCTGTGACTATCACGATAATTTCTTTAGCGTTTTTTAAAATCTCTTCCGCTGGCAAAGCCGAAAGTCCGCCGCCGGAGACAAGTTTATCATGTTCGTTTATTTTTTGTATAAAAATTTCATTTCTTTTGTTATTTGTTTCGTAATAATCGTTAAGGAAGGCAAAGCTGTCTTTAATTATATTTAAGTGGTTAACAGACGCGTATTTGCCGTATATATCATTGAAAACGCTGAAATTTCTTTTGAAATACTCTTCGTCTTTCGCGGTGAGCTTATTTGTGAGGCAGCCTTCAAATAAAGCGTAAAAGTAATTCAGAAAAGCGATTTCTCTTTCGGTGTCGGAAGATGCAAGCGATTTTCTTATCTGATCTTCAAGCCTCTGTTCCTGCGCGAACAAATTTAAAGGATTGACCTGCGCATTAAGCTCTTTAATTTTTAAAAACGCCTGAAGCTGCGGATAAGTTTTTCCGTCAAATCCGCGTTCGGAAATGTATTTGTAAAGCATGTCTATATCGCTAAAATTATTTGTCGCGTCCAAAAGACTGCGGTATTCGGAAAAAGATATATTATCTTTAAGCGAAGACAGATATTTCTGGAGCTGCAGGTTAACATATTTCGTGTTTAGTTTTTTGGAAAGCTTATCTATGAGAACTACTTTTTGAAGTTCCGTAAATTCTTCAATGTCAATATTGAATGTATTGTAATAATTTTGCGGATTTGCGTTTATTTTTTCAGCATAGTCAAGAAGTATGGCGTAATATTTGGCAGGCTCCGTTTTATTGCCGTGATATTGCTCCGCGGATTTAGAAAACCTCTTCACTTCTTTGTTCAGATTTTTGCCGGCAAGATAGTTAATTTCATTTTTTACTTTCGCGGCTACGGCGAGATTTTTCGCTTCGTTTTCATAAATGGTTCCCAGCCTTACGATATTTTGATGATGAACTTCTGCGTCTTCCAAACCGAAAAGATTATTTTTATCGTTTAAGAACGCGAAATATTCCGCGCCGGTAAGAACTCCGTTTTCAATCATCTGCAAAACAATATTATGTTTCAGTTCGGAATTTTCGCCTGAAGAAAGCCATGAAATGTCAACTTTCCCGCTGGCGCCTTCGGAATAAACTGTTTTAATATCATATTTTTCGTCTAATACGCCCAGAATGGAAGCTATATTTTTCTGCACCTGCGGATGCGCGTGTAAATCCTGAATAGTCACGATAACCTGCGGCGAATTATAATTTGCCGACTCTGTTATTTTTCCGAACCGTTCCGGAATTATTACGGACTGTGCCGCGATCATCGGCTCATTATTATTTTTGCTTTGCGCTGCCGTTGCCGCTTGCGCAAAGTTCTGCCCGATGAAAGTCGTCAGAAAACAAAAGGCGGCCAGAACCGCGATAATTTTTTTAAAGCTCATACATTTCTCACATTTTAACTACAGTTTTGAGTTTGAAGTTAGGAGTGTGGAATTGTTGTGTTTCGGCGGAACTTAGTTCCTGCCGAAACCAGTTTTAAGTTTTCGCGAAGCGAAAACACTTTAACTCCACTCTTCACACTCCACACTCCAAACTGTCGTTATAAAACTTCTTTATTAAAATAAAAAATTCCGGATTTATAAAAAAACCGGAATTTTTCAAACTTTTATTTGTTTTGTAAAAAAAGAATCACCGCTGAAAAGACGCAATAATCCTATATACCATAAAATAAACGTCAAAATTAAAAACAAAAATAATGTCCCTGCGGATCGGGATGAGCCGGCATTTTGCATATCCGCGAAGCTTGCGGATAAATGAACTTTTTGCTCAATGCAATTTGCCGGGATTATCCCTGGGGAAAAGCTGATGTTTTTTATGTACTTTTGTATACCCGTCATCCCCTTGTAAGAATCTAAGGAAGCTGTAAGAGACGTTATGCCATTTACAAAATTTTTGTACACGTCAGCTATGATTTTGCTGTAATCGCGCGCTAAGCGAATATCATTTTTAATATCACCTGCGGAGTGCTTTATCATATAGTTTGACAAAATACCCGTAAATGTTTTTACATTCGCCGCCGCAAAAGCCGAACCTGATAATAAAACCGTAAAAGCAAATAATAGTGCCGTCAGTTTTTTTAACATATTCAAAGTCTAACTAAAAACCTTAAATCTGTCAATTATACACAAGTGAATAATTCGTGAAATCTAAAGAACGGCAATTACGAATCAACAGCGAACGACAAGACAAATACTTTAAAATTCACATTTTATAAAAAGGGGTGGCGCACAGCCTGGAGGTGTATTTTGTCTTTGATTCGTAATTCGTAATTGCCTTTTTAAAGTTATTCACAAGTTATTCACAACCGTACTTTTAATGCGTCCAACTTAACATAATCCTGTGTATTTTAATTTATTAATTGATTTTTCAATATGTTTTTGTATTTTTAATCGCATTTATTTTTCGAATTTAAAAAATCGTTTAAAAATATACACGCAATTATTAACAATTTGTATTAAATAAAGGCGATGCAGAGATGCGGGGATGCAAAGAGGCAAGATAACAGTAAAGCAAAAATAAACGGCCAATAACAATTTAATAAATGTTATTGGCCGTTTTGCCGTTGTTGCTCTGCATCGCCTTTATTTGTCTTTTTTTTAATTAAACTTTGAAATTCAGCTCTCTTGCGATTCTTTCCAAATCTTCCAAAGAATAATAGAAAATTTCTATTTTTCCTTTTTTGCTGTTTCCTGAAATATTTGCTTTTGTGCCAAGCTTTCTTTGAATTTCTTCTTTTAAATGAATAAGTTCTATTTCCTGTTTTTTGGGAACTTCATTCCCCTTTTTAATTTTTTTCGGCTTCATCTCTGCCGCAAGCTGCTCAACGGCTCTTACGGAAAGTTTGTCGCTTAATATCTGCTCGACAAGAGCTCTCAGCTGCGCCTCATCTTCAACTCCCGCAAGCATTCTGCCGTGTCCGGCGGAAATTTTTCCTTCGGTTATCAAAATCTGTACATCTTCGGGAAGATTTAAAAGCCTTAAAGTATTTGTTATGACAGACCTGTCTTTTCCTATAACCGCCGCGATTTCTTCATGCGTATGGTTAAACTCTTCAATTAATCTTTTAAAAGCTTTTGCTTCTTCAACAGGATCCAAATCTTCTCTTTGAAGATTTTCAATTAAGGCCAAATCAAATTTTTGCTTGTCGCCGGTACCCTGTTTTACTATTGCTTTTATATCTTTCATGCCGGCAATTTTGCAAGCGCGAAAGCGGCGTTCGCCGGCTATAATTTCGTACTCGCCCGGCGCAATGGACGGCGTGACTAAAATCGGCTGCGCAAGACCGTGCGTTTTTATTGAATCGGCAAGCTCCTGAAGCTTTGCTTTATTAAAATTTTTTCTCGGCTGGAATCTGTTAGGCTTTATTTTGCTCAAATTTATTGTTATAACCGCTTCACCGCCTGCAGGTTTATTTACGGAAAGCGCCGGAATTAAAGATTCCAAACCTCTGCCTAAAGCTTTTTTTTGCATGATATCTCCTTTTAACTACAGAGTGTAGAGAGAAGAGTGTAGAGTATAGATATTGTGTTTCGCCTTTGGCGAAACTTACTAACTAGTTTTCGCAAAGCGAAAACTCCGTATCTACACTCTACACTCTACACTCTACACTCTTTTTTATTCATTGCTCTGCCGTTTAAGGAATTCTTTCGCAAAGTCCATGTACGCGATTGTTCCTTTGCCGTGCGGATCGTATAATAGAACGGGTTTGCCGAAACTCGGAGCTTCGGCGACTTTTACGGTTCTCGGTATTTTTGTTTCGTAAACTTTTTCACCGAAAAACTTTTTTACTTCTTCAACAACCTGCTGCGAAAGGTTTGTTCTTGAATCGTACATTGTAAATAATACGCCGTCCAAATCCAAATTATAGTTCTGCATTAAAGCAAATATTGTTTTAGAAAGCTGTCCCAATCCCTGCAAAGCGAAAAACTCACACTGCATAGGTATAATTACGGTGTCCGCGGCGACCAAAGCATTTATTGTAAGAAGCCCGAGCGAGGGGGGGCAATCAATAATAATATATTTGTAAACCTTCTGGAATTTTTCAAGCGCAATCTTGAGCTTTTCTTCCCTGTTGGCCAAATTAACCAAATCCACTTCCGCAGCGGCAAGATCCGTTGTAGCAGGAGCAATATCCAGCCAGTCCATAACAGTATCTTTTAATACATCTTCCAGAGCAATCTCATCAATCAAAACATTATAAATATTTTTGCCGATATCAACTCTGTCAATGCCAAGGCCGCTTGTAGTATTGCTTTGCGGATCTATATCTATTAAAAGACATTCCTGCCCCAAATGCGCCAAACTTGCGGCTAAATTAATTGCCGTAGTGGTTTTTCCGACTCCGCCTTTTTGATTTGCGATTGCGATTACTTTACTCATGATAACTCCATTTATAAAACATATAAAATATAAAAAGTAAAATGTAAAATATAACAACAACCAGCATAAAATTTAGCATCTATTACATATTACTTTTTATATTTTATATGTCGTTGTGTTTCACGTGAAACATTATAGCAAACTATTTAAATTCTTTGCAAGTATTTTTATTCGGGAAATTTCATTCCATTCATTAAAGCCAAACAGGGGGAAAATTGATTTGTTATGAAGCAGTGGCTCATTTAAAAAATCTTTGCCGTTAATTGTTAGTTGCCTTTGTCGTTCGCCGTTGATTCGTAATTCGTAATTCGTAATTTGTAATTGCTGTTTAAAGTCTTTTGTCCCGGGTATTACAGAATATTCAGAAAGAGACACTTTTGAGCCAAGCTCATGAGTAAATTTTATTGAATTTTTCACATCTTCCAATTTTTGTCTGGGCATTCCTATTAATAGGTATGTTAGGTATTCTCCTTTTTTATATCCGGCTTTTTGAAGAGTCTGCATTGCCGATACATATATTTTATTAGATACTTTTGCACCTGTCTCTTTCTGCATATTTGAGTCCGATGTTTCTAAACTGAAACGCGGCATAATAAAGTTTGCTTCTTTCATAAGCCCGGCAAGCTCTAAATCTAAATATCTTGCGTGCAGACCGTTTGGGGTATGTATGTTTATATTAAGTTTTTCTTTTATTATCTGCCTAAGCAAAGGTTTTATATTTTTATCAGCCTCATATAATAAAGCATCATCATAAAAAGCTATATTTTTAATTCCCGAATTTACAAAAGTTCTGATTTCATCAAAAACTTTCTGCCATGCTTTAACTTCGTACTTGTTTGCGCATAAAATATCCTGGGCGCAATAAGAGCATTTGAAGGGACAGCCCGTTGAAATTCGTAAAACCGCATAGCCTCTATTTTGATTTGGGGGATAGTAAGGTATGGGGAACTCTGAAAAACTGCAAGGAATCGCGGCTTTCGCAGTTTTCACCTTAAAAATGCTGTTTAAACTTTCAATTCCGCCTTTCAAAATATAATCCGCGCCGCTTTTTTGCGCATGTTCATAACAAAGCGTGGCATAAGCGCCGCCTAAAATAACAGGTGCATCAGAAAAAATTTCTTTAACGGTTTTTATAGCTTCAAACACGCCCGGATACCAATACGTCATCACAGAAGTAACAATTATCAACTCCGGCTGGCTTTCGCCAGCTTTATATTTGCTGCCCAACCAATTAATTGCTAATTCTTTTGGCAAGCCATAACGTGAATAATTGCGGGGAATGTGCTTTAACACTTCCGGCTTTTCTATTTTTTGTTTGACATAATGTCCGCAGCCATAGTCATCTGATTTATTGTTGTTGAATCTTTTTGCCGTTGATTCGTAATTCGTCATTCGTAATTCGTAATTGCCGTTTTCATATCTGTCCATATAATCTAATAATTCAACTTCAATGCCTTGCTGTTTGAGTATAGAAGCTAAATAAAGAAGTCCCAGCGGCTTTGACCAAAGATCAAATGCGGCAAAATCATAAATGGGGGGATTTATTAATAAAATTTTCATAAATACAGATAATAATTAATAGAGAAGAGAAAATAGATACGGCAACAGCAAAAGACAAAAAAACATTATCTATTATCTTTTCTCTATTCTCTGTAGTTCTGTTTCACGTGAAACAAAATAAATACAGATAATAACTAATAGAGAAGAGAGAATAGATACGGCAGCAGCAAAAGACAAAAAAACTATTATCTATTATCTTTTCTCTATTCTCTGCCATGTAAAACGCATTGATTTTTCAACTATTTTTTTAAATCGGAGTCCATTGATTCTTCTAAAGCATCCGTTTCTGTACCAGAAAAAGCATTCATAAAACCGGCAATGCTTTCCGTAAGCTGCTGCATAAGCTGTGTTTGTCCCTCAGATTCTTCATCCATTGTTACTGAAATTTTTGATGAGTCAAAAATTGCGGGGTTAATCGGATCATTTACTTTTATTTCATAGGTCATTATGCCTTTGCCGACATTTCCCACAGAACTTTCAATAATAATCGGAACTGATTTCCCGGCAATTTTTTTCATTTTTTTAACTTCGCTTGTCACATTGACTGAATCGACAATTTCAGTTTTAACGACAACATTAGTTTTTTTATCAATAAAATAACGGATTTTTAAAAATTCTTTTTGCTCATTGTCTTGGGCGTTTTCATTTACAAAAGCCGTTTGCACGACATTACAGTCGTATTCGCCGATTTTTTTTGTTCCTAAAAATTCATATTTCATTGTCTCGCCAAAAGCGTCTTTAAAATTAAAAATACCGGACGCCGCTGAAGAAGCAAAAGCTTTTGCTTCTTCAGCGGTAAATTCTTCCTGCTCTTTCCGGGCCGTATTAGATATGGTCGTAAGAGTTTTTCCGTCGAAAACAAAATGAATTTCCATGTTCATGAAAGCGTTTTTATTGTACATGGATATTCTGAACTTATTTCCGTCTTTCCAATACTCCTGTTCGGTTTTGTTGCCAGTAATGCTTTCGGAAAACATCTTCTCAAAATCTATTCCGGACGAATTATCAAGGTTTTCCTGCTGCAGCAACTCTTTTATCTGCGACATTTCTACCGACTGAACGCTTTTCACATAAAGCGTTTTAGCGTCGGAAAAAGCCTGATGCGGCAATAACACGGCCTGCTCAAGAAGTTTTTGTGCTTTTTCCTCATCCGGTTTTTGAGAAAATCCCGCAGTAAAAAACAAAGTAACACAAATAATAGCCGTGAAACTTAGTTTCAAAATTTTTTTCATTTTTAATTCCCCTCTTTAACGACAATTACGAATTACGAATCAACGGCGAACGACAAAAACAATTACGGCAATTACGAATAATTTGTAGCCTGCAATTATTTTTTTGTCTTTGATTCGTAATTCGTAATTGCCTTTTTTATTCTCGCAATTCTTTTTTTGAGTAAAAACTGCGACCGGAAATCCGCGCTTTTTTTAATTTTATATTCTTCAGCCTGTTTTTCCAATGCCGAAATTAAAGAATAATAATCACTGGTAATTTCAATAACTTTTTCATCAACTTTAAAAAAAATGTTATAAAACGACCAAAACTGAAATAAAACAAGCGCCGCAAAGGCTGACAAAACTGTTATATAAAAATTATTGCGTCCGATCAAATTATGCGCCTGCTCTGCCGCGAATATGAAAGTCCCGGCGACAATAATAAACATAAACAAACTTATCAGCCCGGCTTTTTTTGCGCGGCGCATTCTGAAAAATTCCCCGATTATCAAAGCTTCTATTTCTTTGTCGGAATAATTATCGAAATCTAAGTTTTGTAAAACAACGGGACTTCGCTTAAGACCTTGCGCGTCATAATTATTTGAAGTATATTTTCCGGGGGAAGACAATGATATTAACTTAGAATCGGCAGCATATACTTCAAGCAATGCCGCTATTTGAAGGTATGCGGAAACTCTTGCGGCAGCAGATTTTATCCGCTCATCTTTAACTTTGAAGGCATAATAACCGCTGTATTTGCCTGTTCTTACGTATATTTTATTTTTTTCTTCTGCCATTATTTAGTCTCCGTAAAAAAAGAATATAATTCTTTATGGTTTTGAAAAATAATGTCCGCTTCCTTCAAATAACTTGCAGGAAGGCTTGTGGTTATTGCGGCGCAGCACATTTTAGCGGCTTTGGCGGCTTTTATTCCGTACGGCGCATTTTCTATGACAAAACATTCTTTCGGCAAAACGCCGAGCTTTTTTGCGGCGGCAAGATAGGGATCGGGATACGGCTTAGAACGTTTAACCATATCTCCGGCGACAACAACGTCAAATAAATTATATAAATCCGCCGGCAAAAAGCCTTCGGCTTCTTTTAAAGACGAGCCCGTAACAAGCCCCGTCATGAAACTTTGTTTCAAACTTTGTTTGAACCCTTGTTTCGGGGAACTTTGTTCCCTTAAAAATTCGGGTATTCCGTCGAAAATATATCTGTTAAAGTATTTTTTAAAAATCGTTTCTCTTTCAAAACGGATTTTTGCGGCAATGCCGGGTGTAAATTTTTTTCCGGACTGCTTATAAGCTGTCTTTATGACTTCGTCCCATTTCGCGCCTTCCATTTCAAAAATCGTCATGGGGGAAACCCGCACGCCGTAATGTTTGAGCACCTCAAACCACGAAATAAAATGATACGGCATGGAATCAACAACTATTCCGTCCATGTCAAAAAGCAAAGCTTTAAAATTTTTAATATTTAATTTTTTTTTCATTGTTTATTTCTGCATCTTCTAACGGCGGAAGTTTAGGGACCTGGATGCATAAGGCGTAGTAAAAGCAAAAGTCGTTGCTATGCATCCACGCGTCCGCACATCCATACATCTGTGCGTCTTCTTCACCAAACACCTTCGAATACCATAAAACATCCGCGCTGCGTTACTTTTATTCCAGCTGCTTCCGCTTTTTTAATTCCTTCGGGAGACTGCGAGCCGGGCTGCATCCATATTTCTTTTATCCCGAGATTTATGCAGTCATCAACAATTTTATCCGTGCCTGCCGGCGGAACAACGGTTATAACCAAATCCGGCTTTTGCTTTTGAGAAAGCTCGGCAAGAGTTTTAAAAATTTTCACGCCTTTTACTTCTCCGCCTCGCACGCCTACGGGAAAAACATTATATCCGGCTTCGCATAAACCAAAAAAAATTCTGTGTCCGAATTTTTCCGGATTATCATTTACTCCCGCAACGGCAATTATTTTATCTTTCATCATATTTGAGATAGGATGCATAGATGCATTGACGCATAGCAAAGACTTTGTACCTGCCGTTACACGTATCCGCACGTCTGCGCGTCTTTCCGCACTATTTATTTTTTTTGAGGTTTCCGAAGTTGTCAAGATAACTGCCGTTTCCGCTGCTTTTATTTATTTCCTTATTGGGCCTGGATTTAACGTCTCCCCTTTTTATAGTCCCGAAATCTTCAAGATAAGCTTTGCCTGATTTTTGTTCTGTTTTTGTATCTTTTATATCTTTTTCAATCTCTATTTCAATATCATGCTCAACGTCTTCATTGCTCTTCTTTTCCGTATCCTCATCCGCGTCTTTATCGTTCTTTTCTACTTCCACCTCAATTTTTTCTTCTTTCTCATTTTCATACAAAATGTCGCCCTTCATAAATTCGACTAATTTCTCTTCTTCGGTTTCAGGAGCCTCATATTCGGCGGCGCTCAAAATCCTGCTGTTTTTCTTTTCTGTTTCTATATCTGCAATTTCAACAGTCACGGATTTCTGTCCGTTACTTATCTTGAATGGTGCCGGTTCGGCGCTGCCGGAATCTTTTTTAATAAAGTCACTTTCTTTTCTTTCAGGCGCCAGCGTTCTGTTAACGCCGTGATTTTGCGAATAATCAAATCCCGGGCGGTAACTTTTTTTTACTTCGATTTTTTCGATTTTTTCTTCCTCTTCGCTTTTTACCAAAGATTCTCTCGCCTGAGCCAGAACCATTATTACAAGAGGAAAGAGTATAAGCATTCCCACATAAGTAAGCTTTAAAAACAGCGCTATAAGAATAAGCGAAAACGTCAGAAAATACATCCGTCCGCGCCTTCCTTTAAGAATTTCTTTTGCGCAGAAAACGGCTTCAGAAAAAGATTTTCCTTCATAAGAGAAAAGCATGGACAGTACCGCGATGGGAAATAATGCAAAAGCCGCAATGCCGGACGCTGCCGCGGCAACAATAATATAAAATTTCTCATCCAAATGCAGAAGCATAAAAGGAAGAACGCCTATAAAAACAAGCGTTCCGAAAACAACGGCAAATATAACGCAAAAAATCAGAGGATTTACAAGATTTTGAAACAATACAATATGCAGGGTCTCTGAATCTATTTTCATTTCTCCGACAGTCACCACGCATATTTTGGCCAAAATAAAAGCTACTGCGATTAAAGCGGTTTTTATAATTATGTCATAAGTGGAAAATAAAGGAAAAGGACTCATTACGCTTAGCAGAAAAAGAGCCGCTAAAATAATGCTTCCCGTTACAATAAGAGCAGGATTAATTTTAAACTTATGCCAAACATTTTCAAAAACATGAACAACAAATCCAATGAGTTTTTCCATGGTATGCTCTCCCAAAATAATATTTTATCCGTTATTGCAGACTAGGGCGTGTTAACGCATATTACGCGCATGCGTTAACACACCCTGCGGTTAAAGCTGGCATATTTTATCTTTAGAAATTATCGAAACGCCGTTTTTGCACAAAACCGCTATTGCCCTGTCTATATCTTCGAATTTAAAAACCATCAAAGCTTTATCCGAAGCTTTTTCTACAAAACCGTACATATACTCAATATTAATATCATTGTCCGCCAAAACCTTCAAAGCCGAAGCCAGCCCTCCGGGATTATCCGAAACTTCCACGGCGACAATGTCCGCGATTGAAGCGATAAATCCGTTCTCTTTCAAAAGTTTTACGGCGTCTTCCGCTTTATCAACGACAAGGCGCACAATGCCGAACTCAGGGCTTTCCGCAAGTGTCAAAGCTTTTATATTTATTTTATTCCTTCCCAAAATATCGCAGAGCGCATAAAGTTTTCCTTTGGTATTTTCAATAAAAACCGACATTTGCGTAATTTTCATTTAACACCCCTTTTAACGGCAATTACGAATCAAAGATGAAAAAACTAATTTCCCTCCTTCTGAGGGGGGCGCCGTAGTTGCCGTTGATTTGTAATTCGTAATTTGTAATTGCCGTACTATTCTTCATCCTTAACAACATCTTCGTGATATTTGCTGTATCCGACAGAAACCGTGCTATATATCTGCATAACCGCAAGAACTGAAAACGGCACCGTAAATATCCATCCTATAATAAGCGCGTGTCCCGCGGCATTTAAAAGAAGCAAAAGGAATAAAATAGAGAAAAATGCCATTCTTTGCCCCGTCATCATCTGCGTGCACCTGTTAAGCGAATCCGAAAAAGTATGACCGTCCAAAATAAAAACCGGCACATAAAAAAGCGATACTAAAGCGTAAACGGCTATAACGGCAAATATAAGCGACAGTCCGGCGGCAAACGGCGTAAAAGGAAGAGAATAACTTTTTGTGAAAAACCGCAAAAGAATTTCCGCTTTTTCCAATATAAACGGAATTGACAATAGAAAAGCGGCTATAAAAGCCGTAAAAGCCAAAAATCTCCCGCTAACCCTCAAAGCCGGGAAAAAGTTGCGAAAAGACATGCCTTTCCCTCTGAAATAACCGCGCACATAAGAAATATATAAAAACATCAGCGCATAATAAACAAGCAGCGCCGCCGCCAGACAAATAAACGTTCGGCCTAAATGCGGATATTTTCCGGCAAAAATATCAGGCAGAACTGACACTTGACGCAATATTAAAAAGGCCGCCGCGCACACGGAAATAAAAACAGCGTATACGGCGATTATTCCCGATGTAAGTTCCATGGACAGTTTTTTATATATATTCCATGAAAAATAAAAAGTGTCCTGCAAAGAAAAATTATCGGAAACGCTTTCTTCCGTCTGTATTTCTTCGTCAGCTTCCTGTCCGGCTCTGGTAGAGAAAATGTAGGCGCCGAAAACAGGCGAATTGCCTACGTCTTTAATAACGGCTCCTTCATGCCCTAATGTAAAATAAACCGACATCAGCAGCATCCAGTACAAAGGCATAAGCGCCGAAAAAACAAACGCTACATTGCTGCTTAAAAAACCAAAACACTCCGCGGCTTTCTTCGCGCTTGAGAGATCATGTCCAAAGTAAAAAGACATAAGCGGAACAACATATGACGACATTAAATATGTTATCGCGGCTGACAAAATGCCGAAAATTAAAAAAACAGCGAGCTTGTTTTCCGTAAAAATTCTTGCGGCCGTTCCAAAAGATTCCCAAAGCCCGCTTTTTCCGGAAAAAGCTATAAAACAAAACGAAAAATACGCGCCTATCAAAAGATTTACGAATACTATGGCGCCGGCAATCATGTAAACACTGTCCGGGGATATTGTTTTTCCAAAAACCGCTTTGAGAATATATCCGCACAAAATCGATATTATTACAAAAATAAAGCAGAGCAGAGCTATTACGGCCGCAATAACAATAAGAGATAAAAAAATCTTCAGTATAAAAGCAAAACGCGGTAAAGCAGAGTCGGGTTTGAGCTTTCCGTTTTCAAAAGCGGTGCGCAAAACCGATATTATTGACATAGCAGCCGTGCCAATTAGCAATGTCCGCATTACTGCTTCGCCGCTAAAAGCCCAATTTACAACAACGGCTAAAGCGCCGTAAAAAACTAAAATAAGCATCATGCCTGCAAAATTATTTTTAAACGTTGCCAGCATAAGTTTAAAAATATCAACAATTACCCAGCCTTCATACTGCTCCTGCCGCTCTCCGGTATTCATTTTTTTCCCCTCGAACTCAAAATCAAGTTGTAATTTTCATTTTTGGAAGTCTGACTTCTTCCATTTCGGCTTTTTTGTCTGCGCCAATATATTCTTCATCTTCAGGTTTTACAACATAATAAACCGCCGTAAGAAAAAGGCATATTATCATATACGCCGGAAAAGAAAAGCTTCTGGGCGCGTCCAAATACGGAATAAAAGCAATTAAAATCGTACCAACGGCGGTAAAAGCCATAACAAGCAACCAGTTTGATATTAAAATCTCCGCGGAATTTATTACCGGCTGGTCTATTTTAGGCTTTCTGTTAAAATCTAAAACAGTAAAAAATACAAAAAATCCGGAAAAAAGCGTTAGAATCGTAAAAAAAACATTTACAAATCCGTTCATGCTATAATCAATAAAAAGCTGCAATATGCCGTTAAACAGCATTCTTGTAAAAAGTTTTACGGGAAACAAAAATATGGAAACAACGCAAATAATAATTAACGAATACCCCGCAAACTTCCAGTTTGGAAACATATCCGAAATTCTGAGGTCTTTTTCCGCGAACAAAGGCGCGGAAACCGATATAAACGATAACAGCAGCAGCACGGCAAGCAGGCCGCTTAGAAAATCGTTGTTACGCATTACCGTAAAATAAATAAGCCCGAAAATTACGGAGTAACCGGCAATGATTCCGCAAAGCCGCGCAAAATTATTTTTTACGGTTTTAGAAAACAGATTAAACGCCGCGATAAAATTATTTTTATCCAAAGAAATAAAAGACATTTTACGCTCCCCATATCCAATTAACAATTAACAAATAATAATTAATAATTATTGTGTTTTCGCCTTGCGAAAACTTATTAATTAGGTTTCGCTTATGCGAAACTCCGACATTATTCATTGTTAACTGTTAATTGTTAATTGCCGTTTCATCCAGCTCTAAATAAACATAAATCACGGCAATAATTGAAAACGGCACTGTGACAAGCAGAAAAAAAATCAAAAATTTACCGGCAAAATTTATCAAAAACAACAGCGAAAACAATACGAAAATTTTCATTTTCTGCCCGTTTGTCAGCTTTTTGCTCTTTTTAAACGCTTCTTTTAATCCGGCATTTTCAAGCAGCGCAATAAAAAATAACGAGTACTTCAGCGCGCAAATAACAAATACCGCAAGCAGCGCGAAAGAAATCGCCGATACTGCGAACACTCCGGCATTATAACCGCCTCCCGCGGAAATATATCCGGCAAACGAAGGTCCCGCTAATATTATAAATCCGAAAACGGCAAAAAATATTACCGCTGCAAAAACAAATTTCGCGGCAGACGAAAATGAAGGAATATAATTTTTAAGCCTCATTACATTGCCTTTGCACAAAGGCAGCAGCGCCGAAGCCATAAAAAACAGAAATAACGCCGCAAATATTAAAACCAAACCCGCATAAACGGAAAAAAGCAGGAAAGGATTTGTCGTCTTTACGTAATCTGAGGCGCTAAGCGCCGCGCCCATTACAGAGTTTACGCGGCTCAAAAAAAGAGAATTCAAAAACAAACTTATAAATAAAACCGAAGCCGCCGAAAGAACGGAAATAAAAAAAATATCCGTAAAATTTTTTATCAACGTATTAAAAGCGGCTCTGAAAACTCCGGAAAATGAAAAATCGTTCATTGAAATCCTTTTAGAAGCTGGGAAGTTGAGATGCTGAGAGGAGCTGTGGTCATTAAATTCTTTGCCGTTGCTCAACTTCTTATCATCCTATCTTCCCGACTTCTGTCATTCTTGTCGTTGCTCAACTTCCCAGCTTCCCAACTTCTCAGCTTCCGCCGTTTAAATCTTCCTATTATCAATCACTCTTTTGGCTTTCCCTTCGTTCCTCACAATCGTTTTCGGGCCTACAAGTTTAACCGTCACGCCGACAAGTATTGTATTTTCAATGCTCTTTTTGATTTTATTTTTAAGCGCTTCAAGCACTTTTATCTGGTCCGAGAAAGCTTTTTCATCGATTTCAACCTGCACCTCTATGGTGTCGAGCCCGTGCGCTTCTCTGCTTACAACTATCTGATAGTTCGGAAGCGTTCCCTCAACCTGCAAAAGCGCATACTCTATCTGAGTGGGGAAAACGTTTATTCCGCGCACAACTATCATATCATCGGTTCTGCCCGCAATTTTGCTGATACGCGGAGCCGTCCTCCCACACGAACAAAGTTCGTTATTTAAAGATACTATGTCTCTTGTTCTATAGCGAAGCAATGGCATACCTGTTCTTGTAAGGGTAGTTATAACAAGTTCTCCGCTTTCGCCTTCTTTAACCGGGAGATTTGTTTCGGGATTGATAATTTCAGGATAAAAAACGTCAGACCATATATGCAGCCCGGTTTTGAGATGGCACTCCTGAGCCACTCCCGGGCCGATAATTTCCGAAAGCCCGTAAATATCGGTTGCCGTTAAGCCCAGCGAGTTTTCTATTTCGCTTCTTAAGGCTTCTGTCCACGGTTCCGCGCCGAAAATGCCCACTTCCCAGGAAGAAGTTTTCGGGTCAATGCCCATTTCTTTGGCTTCTTCGGCCATATATAAAGCAAAGCTCGGCGTGCACGCGACAATTCTTGGCTTAAAATCCTGCATAAGTTTTATCTGCCTTTTTGTCTGCCCCGACGACATCGGCATTATAGCCGCGCCGATTTCCAAAGCGCCGTAATGAAGACCGAGCCCGCCCGTAAAAAGGCCGTATCCGTAAGCAATCTGGATAATATCGCCTGGCAGTCCTCCCGCGGCCGCAATGGAACGCGCCGAAACTTCCGCCCAAAGCTTTACGTCATCTTTAGAATATCCGGAAACAACCGGATTTCCGGTCGTGCCGCTTGAAACATGAAATTCAGCTATATTTTTAACGTCTTTTGAAAACAATCCGAAAGGATAAAAATCTCTTAAATCGTCTTTTGTGGTAAACGGAAGTTTTGTTATGTCGTCTGTCGTTTTAATGTCCGAAACGGAAAAACCGCTTTCGTCAATCTTTTTTTTATAAACAGGAGAATTCTTATAAACGTAATCCGCAAGATTTCGCAGCCTTTCGGACTGCAAATTTTTCAAATCCCGCAGATCCATCGTTTCAAACTTCTCGTTGAAAATCATAAACGTCCTCTTTTTAATTCTTTTGCAATTTCTTTAACTGGCTTCCGGCATACTCCGAACCTAAACTTTCCGCTTTCGCATAATCGATTTTGGCTTTCTCAATATTTGCAAGCGCCAGATAACAGTCTCCGCGGCTTTCATACAAATATTTTTTATACTCATGCGAAAGCGTATTCTCAGCCTCATCAAATGCTTTAACGGCCATTTCGTAATACATGTTTCGCACATATAAACTGCCGAAGTCTTCATCTTGAAAGTAATTTCCGGACTGCATATAACAACGGCCTTCTTGGTAGTAAGCATACCCTTGATGAGGCCAATCGTTACCCTTATAAACTTCAATATCATTTAAAGCGCCGGGCAGGTTGCCAAGTTTCTCGTACGCGGCAATTCTATTGTGATATGCGTAAGGAGTCGGATTGATTTTTATGGCAGCCGACGCGTCCTCAACGGCCCCCTCATAATCAAGAATAGTGTTCTTTAACGCAGATCTGTTGCAATATGCCATTGCATTTTGAGGATTCACTTTAATCGCGGCATCATAATATTGCATGGATTTCCGGTAATTTCCCGCTCTATGAAAATCATTTGCCATGGTGATAAAGTCGTTTTCCTCGCCGGGCGTTATTGTTTTTGCGATTTCTTCGACTTCTTCGTTATATTGTTCGTCTTTGACAAACGAATCTCGGTCAGGGTCAAATTGCCGCGATTCTTTCTCCGCGCGTCCGTGTTTTTCTTTCACGGAAGTTTTGTTTTGCGTATTTTTATTTTGATGGATTTCTCCCCAATAACTCTTAATACTTTCAAAAAATGAACCGTCCGAAGCTTTTTGCGTCTGTATCCAAAGATACAAAAGCCAAACCAGCAAAACAATAAGCAAAATTTCCAAAATAATAACAAGCAAAAAACTTTTTTTCACAGGGCGCCCTTTTCTTCAATCATTTTACCGCGTCTAAAAAAACCTTCCGGTTTTCTTCGACGAGTTTGCCTTTAAAACCTGCTTCCAAAGCTTTCAGCCAGCTTTCTTTTGACAAATTTAAATATTTTGAAAGCCGTCCGAGCATATATGTGTTTACAAATCTTTTATCTTTGCAATTAAGTTGCGCTTCTTCCAAATCCGCCGTAAAATCTTTGCCGTCTTTAGAAAGATACTCAATCAGCCTGTCGCGTTCGGGCTTATAAAACGGAACAATAAAATCCGCCGCGCCGGCTTCAATAAGAGGAGAGGCAACTAAGCTGCCGAATCTGACATGCGACTCCACGGAGCCGCCCCTCTGCGCCATTCCGTGCACTTCTGATTTTTTCGTATGAAACCCGTCATACATAGCCGCAAGCGACACAATTTCCGCCGCTGTCAAAACGCCCTGACCGCCCGTCCCGCAAAACAAAATATTAATAACTTCGTTATTAACTTTGTTATTTTTCATATTTAATCCCCTTATTTCGCCCCAACCGTGCCCTGCATCTAACGAGGGGGTTGCCGTATTTATTCTTTTTTCTCTATTATCTGTTCTCTGCCTTTTTCAACGCTCCAAACTTACACATTCTTACGCAAAGATCGCAGCCCGCGCACAAATACTCTTCCAAAACAATATTTCCGGCTTCGTTTCTGTGTATTGCCGGACAGTCAATCTGAAGGCACGCGCCGCAGTTTTTGCAGTTCGCGCCGTCAAAAACAGGTATCGGGTCTTTTGCTTTTGTCAACACCTTGCACGGATATCTTACTATCAAAACCGACAATGCGTCTTTGTTCATTAATTCATGAATTTTATCCGCAAGATTATCGGCATAAGCGCCTATCGTTTCGACAATATCCGCTCCCGCGGCTTTGCTGATATCTTCGATGCTAAGTTTCTTTGTTTTTTCGCCTTTTGCTGTAAAACCCGTTGCGGGGTTATTCTGGCAGCCTGTCATCCCGGTTGTCGAATTATCCAAAACCAAAAGAAGCCCTTTTGCTCCGTTATACGCCGCGTCAATCAGTCCTTCTATTCCGGAATGCACAAAAGTAGAATCTCCTACGACACCGACAACTTTATTATGTCCCAAAATTTTAGACATGCTGTCAAAAAGCGTAACGCCGCCGCCCATACACACGGTTGTATGCATAGCGTCCAGCGGCTTTAAAGTTCCTAAGGTATAACAGCCGATATCGCCGGCGACTATGGCTTTCAACTTTTTTAAAGCATAAAATACCGGACGATGCGAACAGCCGGGACATAAAACCGGTTTTCTCGCAGTGGAAGGTTTTTCAACTTTTTTCTTACCTTCGATTATTTCTTTAACCAGCCCAGGGTTTAATTCCCCGATTCTGTAAGAAACATCTTTGGCTTTCACGGGTATGTACAGCTGCTTAACATGCTCTTCTATAAACGGTTCAAGCTCTTCTATAACATAGAGGTCTTTGACCTCTTTTGCAAATTGTTTAATTTTTTCATCAGGAAAAGGATAGGAAAAACCTATTTTTAAAAAAGAGGCGTTAGGGAACGCTTCTTTCGCGTAAAGATAAGAAACGCCGCTGGTTATAATCCCCATAGAATTGTCGTTTATCTCAATAAAGTTTAGAGAACTTTCGTCCGAATATTTCGCCATTTCCAAAAGCTTGGCTTCCAATGCAATATGTTTTTTATAAGCATATCCGGGAATCATAACGTATTTCGCGGGATTAGGGACAAAAGGTTTGTCCGGCACTTCGTTTCTTTCGCCGATTTCAACGTCTTCTTTTGTGTGCGCAACGCGGGTAGTAATGCGGATCATCACGGGAGTATCAAACTTTTCGCTTAAATCAAAGGCGCTTCGCGCCATTAGATAAGCTTCTCTGGGGCTTGAAGGTTCAAGCATAGGAATTTTCGCGAATTTCGCGATAAGCCTGTCATCCTGCTCATTTTGAGACGACGCCATCTGCGGGTCATCCGCAACGACAACCACAAAACCGCCGGTAACGCCCGTATAAGCGGACGTCATAAGAGGGTCCATTGCCACGTTTAAACCGACATGTTTTGACGAATACATGCTTCTCACGCCTGCGATTGAAGCGCCCAAAGCTATTTCATAAGAGGTTTTTTCATTTACCGCCCATCTGGCGTCAACTTCGGGAAATTGCGTAAGATACTCCAAAATTTCCGTCGATGGCGTTCCGGGATAAGCCGCCGCCAATTTTAATCCGGCTTCATACGCGCCGCGCGCAACAGCTTCGTCGCCTGACAATAACAATATCTTTTTCATAAACAAAACCTCTGCAAAGGAGTATTTTTTTGGCCTGATTATAATGTTACAATTTTATCTTTTTTAGAGTATTTCCGCAAGGAAAAGAATGAGGCAGAAATGCAGAGATGCGAAGAGGCAGAGTAACGGCAAAAGCAAAAAGCAAGTAATAAGGAACAAGTAAAAAATAAATTGTTAAATTTTCATTCTGTAAAGATTTTTACAGAATAAAAAAGCGCCGTAAAATCTTACGGCGCTTTTTTATGAACAGCTCATTTTGAAGAAGAATGGACAAGTTTTACTCTGTACCCCAAACAGTCAACTATCTTGCTTACGGTTTTAATAGTAGGATTTCCGTCTTCTGCAAAAGACCTGTGCAAGTTTTCTCTGCTGAGCTTGGTTTTTTTTGCTACCTTGCTTATCCCTTCAAGCTTCATAACTTCTTTTAAAGCTTTCAAAAGTTCTTCCAATTTCATATCTTCACTGTCGTTGAATTCTTCTATCAGAGATTCTTTCAACAGCTCAATATCTTCGGGATTTTCAGAGAAATACTCTTTTCTGAAATCTTCATAAGATTTTGAGTTCTTCGGAGTTGATTTTACTCTCTTTTTTATTTTCATTTGACGCCTCTTTTTAATTGAAATATGCACCGTCGGTACTTCTTTGTCGCTGTATCCGCATTACAAAAACCTTTTCTTCCAATCCTTATAATATTCTTTTGCCTTTTCTATATCCCTTTGCTGTTGTTTGTCTTTTTCGCCGCCAAGAAGCAAGACTATAAGTTCATTTCCGTGCTTTATGAAATATATTCTTATTCCGTGCAGTTTTCTTTCAAAAACTCCTTCTCCGACAGGTTTGCAGTTTGAGAAGTTGCCGATTCTCAGAAATTCGAGTTTTGCCATAACTTTTGTTTTTACAACATTATCTTTTAAACTTTCAAACCAAATCGTGAATGGAATTTTTCCATCGCTTGTTTCATAGAATTTTATCTTCACATTAGATTCTCCTTTATTGGAAACAATGAAAATATGAAATATGAGAAGGAACTTCGGCTCTGTTATAATTGTAGCTTATAAATCACATAAAGTCAAGCAAGAACTGGGCTCCCAAAAATAAAAAAAGCGGAAATCTTTTTATCGGATTTCCGCTTTTTTGTTTTTATAAGATTTAGCGTGTGTTAATCCGTTATATATCAATATCATCCACGGTCAGATTAACTTTCTTGCTTAAGCCTTTGTATGAAACTTTCAGCTCTGCTTCGGTATCGTACGGAGCCGTAAAATCAAATTGAACGGTTACATATGCGCCGGTTGAGCTTGATAAAGAAGAGGAATCTAAGAAATAAAAATTATCCGTGTCCGCGCCGTCCAATGTCCAGACAATATTTTGAGGGTCGTCCACCGTAATTTCATTATTGGAGGCATCTCTCAAAATTACCTCAAACTCCGCGTATTCCTCGAACACAAAATGTTCTTTTTTGCCTATTTTTACGCTCTCGGCGTCTTCGGAAACAATCTCAACAGACCTTACATTCGTATTCCCGTCGGAGTTATTTCCGCCTCTTGAACACGCCGCAAAAATGAAAATTCCGCTTAGTAACAAAGTTACCAGCAAAGCTGGCAGCAAAACTGTGAATAATTCTTTAATATTCGTCTTTTTCACTTTTCACTCTCCGCTCTTCACTCTTTTTTATATCTTCGCCATAAACTCAATTCTTAAAAACGAAGCATTTTTTGCGCCTTTATAGTAAAAATCGCCGGGAACAAAATATTCTCCTGACACATAAGAGCTGAAATTTTTGGAAAAATTATATGCGATTCTGCAGCGCGCCAGATTTCCCCTGTGTTTGCCTGTGCCGAAAATTGTGCTAGTAGTGCTTGTTACCGTTTCATTCGCGTAAACAAAATTATAGCTTGCGATTATCGACATTCTTTTTAAAGGTTTAAAAGTAGTTTCAAATTTTAAAAGCTGCAGATTTGTCCAATAACCATATCCGGATTCCTGCGAATAAAGCGCATGCAGTATGTCCGACAGCGCCGGGTAACGTCCGAAAACCGGATTCCACGCTTCAACGGTTTGCGAGTTTTCATCGTCGCCCGAAAGATAGACATATCCTATGCTGAACGGTTTTACAATATCCATAACGGGGATATCCAGATACGCGTATCCGCCGAAAGCGCGGCCTATTTCATCGTTATAATTGCCAAGCTGCACCGCGGCCTGCGCGCGTATAACGGCTTTTTCCATATCGTATTTAACGTAAGAGCCGAAAGTGTTTATTGAAACGTCATTTCCAAACGGGCCCGACGCTTCCGTTTTCCACATATAATACGGCTCTATGTAAAGCTTTTCATTGATTTTTTTTCTGCCGTAAATTATAAAAGCCGTTTCAAGCGAATCGTTTATTCTTATGTCTTGGTCATTTATGACAGGCAGGTCATCGTATTCGGTATTATATACGCTTAAAAGTTCTATGCTGCTTTCCGGCGCGGAATATCTCATTCTCGCGGCGTTAAAATAAAACGTTTTTGAACCGTCCAAGGGCGTTCCGTCGGCAATCAAAAAGCCTTCGCCGTATTCGGAAATCGCCAAATCCATTCTTCCTGCTTTTATGTCGATTGTGCCAAACAGTTTAGGAATACTTAAAAAAAGATTGTCGATAACTACTTCATCTATATTATATTCCGCGTTTCCGCCGGCATTGTATATGTACGAACGGCTTTCATTGGTAAGCCTTCCGTAAATAGAAAAAACATCATAAAAGTCTGCCAGCACTCCGCCGGAAAATTTAAATCTGAAATAATCGCGCTCGTCGTTTTTCGAACCCAAAGTCTTATTATTATTATGAAATTCGTAGCGTATTCTCGCAAGCCCGTCAAAAATAAAACTAATGTTTTTTTCCCCGTCAGCCAAAACCGGCTGTGATACAAATAAAGCAATCAATGATACGATTAAAATTTTTTTCATTTTTCCCCTTTTTTAACGGCAGAGTGAAGAGTGGAGAGTGAAAAGTGAAGATAATGTGTTTTCGCTTTGCGAAAAATAAGTAATTAGATTTCGGCGAAGCCGAAATTCAATATCTCCACTCTTCACTTTTCACTCTCCACTCTTTTTTATTATCCTTTCTTTTATCCACTCCAAAATATCCGATAAAACATTTGGCGAAAAAGTCTGGTCTATAAACGGATACTCCGAAGGCAGCCCGGTTTTACATTCCTGAAACATATGATTTAAACCATGGTACATTTTTACGGTCACGTCAGGATTGCCGCTTTTTTCCAGAACTTCTTTTATTGCCTGCAGATTATCCTTAGCAGAAACCTGCAAATCTTTGCTGCCGCCAAGCGCAAGCACCGGACACTTTACCTCTTTAAGATCATCCGCCGGATTATAGCTTAAAAAATAACGCATCCATGGGTCCATATATGTGCTGATATATGAACGCATAAAGTCCGGCTTGCCTACCCCCTTTGGAACTTCCTTATGGGTAAAGCCGTCATATCTCTTTCCGAGATACTGCAATAACTCGCCTCTCTGCCGCCCTGTATTTGCCATACCTACTATATTAATAACATTCTTTGTTGTTTCAATTTCCCGTTTCAGCTCTTTCTTTTTAACTTTCGAAACTTTTCCGATCATTTTTTTTTGCTTTAAAATAATTTCTTTTCCGGGCAGCCCTTGTCCCGCAAGCAAAACAATAAACATAATGCGCTTTTGTTTTGCCGCTATCATTGCAGCTATTGCAGCGCCTTCGCTGTGGCCTATTAAACCTATATTGTTCGCGTCAATTTCTTTTCTTGTTTTAAGATACTCTACGGCCGCAGCCGCGTCTGCCGCGAAATCTTCCGTTGTGCTTCCTTTAACAGTTCCGGACGATCTGCCCGTGCCGCGTTTATCATAACGCAAAACGGCAATCCCGTTTCTTGTAAGATAATCGGCAATAACTAAAAAAGGCTTATGCCCGAAAACTTCTTCATCCCTGTTATTCGGCCCGCTGCCGCTTATAAGCACAACCGCGGGAAAACTCTGCTTTTTGCTTCCGCGCGGTATTGTCAATGTGCCTGACAGCGTTATGCCGGCCGCTTTGTTTTCAAACCTGACTTCTTTTTCAATATACGGATATGGTTTTGACGGTTCCTGCGGACGCTTAATTTCTTCCCTTGAAAAATTAACTGTAAAAGCCAAACCGTTTTGCTCAAAAATTCCTTTTATAATGCCGTCTTCTTCCAAAGAACCTCTGTATTCTATCCCCAGTTCAATAATCCTGAATTTAAGAGAATTGCCTTCAAAGATAAAGGATGTTACAGGGATACCTTTTGCGTTTTGGCGCGGGCTGTCAAACGTCGCGGCATATTCGTATCCGCCCGCTGATTTTGCGATATTTAATATGACTTTCAAATAAACGCCGTGCTCTTTAAGAACGCCGTGCCACTGCCCTATTATATCCGCGGCAAAAACGTTTAAAGAAAAAAGAAATACCGAAAGCAAAACCAAAATTATTCTTTTCATATACATAACCGCTATAAAGGCAATGATGTGTCCCTGCGGGACATGATGTACACGTTGTGCATGATGTTTCCTTCGGAAATGATGTATGTAATTCGTACACATTAAAGACAAGGACACATTACATCATGTTGCCGCAAAGCGGCAATACATCATTAGCGAAGCGATATCATTCGCCGAAGGCGTACATCATGCCGTTGCTCTGTAAAGGCGTCAAGGGCTTTCATGCGTTTGTCGTGACATCTGTGCCTCTAATTTGATTTTTATATTGAATTTTAGATATAATACCAAAGTATTTCTAAATATTCAAAGGAGGCGAGGCTTTGCCTCCTAAATTAGAACGACACTGAAGCTTTACACTTAAAAAGGGAACTTTGTTCCCAAAGGATTTCAATTGCAATGAGAAGAACATTTCAGCCCAACAAAGACAGAAGAAAGAAAAAAATCGGTTTTATGGCCAGAATGGCAACTCCCGGCGGAAGAAGAGTATTGTCCGCGCGCAGAAGAAAAGGCCGCAAAACTTTAAGCGCATAAAAGGCAGAGGATAAGAAGTTTAGAAGCTTAGAAGTTTGGCAACAACAAAATCCGTTGCTAAACTTCTAAACTTCTAAGCTCTCCAAGCTTCTAAAATGAACCAGTTTTCTTTTTATTATCGCGAAAGGCTTCATCTTCAGAAAGATTTTAATAAAGTATTTAAGAAAGGATTAAAATTTGACAACAAGTCCATTAGAATTCTGGCTTATATAAATGAAGGTCAGCGCATCAGACGGCTAGGACTGGTTACCCCGCGCAAAGTCGGGACAGCCGTTATAAGAAACCGGACTAAAAGAAGACTGAGAGAAATTTTCAGGACAAACAAGCATTCGTTGGAACCGGGTTTGGATTTAATTTTTATCTCCAAACCGGAAACCGCATCGCTGGATTACGGAAGTTTAAAAAAGATTATTCTTAATTCCCTTGAAAGCGCGGGGCTTTATAAAAGCAAAGAATAGAGTTCAAAGTTCAGAGTTCAGATATGGAGTTTTCGCAAAGCGAAAACCTATTATCAGTTTCGCCAAAGGCGAAACACGACATTTGAACTCTGAACTCTGCTGTTAAAAAGGTTTTTATGAAACATATCGCGCTTTTCATGATAAGGTGTTATAAGGTAATATCTTCAACCCTTCCCCCCAGATGCAGGTTTACCCCGAGCTGTTCAACTTATGCTTATCAGGCAATAGAAATACACGGTTTTTTTAAAGGCTCTTTTCTTGCTTTTAAAAGAATCATACGCTGCCATCCGTTTTGCAAAGGCGGCATAGATGAAGTACCGGTAAAACGGCAAGAAGATTAGAGGTTTAGAAGTTTGGAAGTTTAGTAAAGACAAAAGCAGTTGCTAAACTTCTAAGCTCTCCAAGCTTCCAAACTTCATTTTTTAAAGAGGCTTTTTAAATGAACAAAAACACAATCATGTTCGTAGTTTTTTCATCGCTTACAATTTTTATATGGTACTTTTTTATTTCGCCGCCGCAACAGCCGCAAAAACATCAGGAAAATAAACCTCAAATTGAAGAAACGCAGCAGAGATCCTCTTCAGAACAGCAGTCCGAGCCGATTTCTCTAAAATCTTCGGATTCCGCGGTTCTTAAAGAAAGCATAAAAATAGAAGAAGAAAAAATTAATGTTGAAACCGCAAAATATAAAGCCGTGTTTTCAAACAGAGGCGCCGCGATTTTGAGCTGGTCTATCAGAGAAAGGAACGGCGAATGGATTGATTTAGTGCTCCCGCAGGCTGCTCCGGTAATGGCGAATTTTCCGGGTGCAAACTATAAAATTGTTTCAAAATCCAATGAAAAAATAGTTTTTGAATACACTTCCCACGAAGGCTGGAAAATAGTAAAAACGTATAATCTTTCAGATTCTTACATGCACAACTTAAATATAGCGCTGGAAAAAATTAATGAAACCGCTTTGCTGCCGCAAACAGAGCTTGGGTGGGGTCCGGGCCTTGGCACCGATATGAAAGAGATGAAAGAAAATACAAATCTCACAAGGGTAATTGCTTTCACGGCAGCTAATCCGGGCAAAATCAGAAAGCTTAAAAAAGAGCCTGAGCCGGCCTCTTTATTCAGATGGTCGGCTTTGGACAACAGATATTTTCTTGCGGCGTTTATACCTGAAAACCCGAGCGATTTTGACCAGATAATCCCTTCCAGAATGGATAAAAAACATCCTTTGTCAATAACCGTCACGGCAATCGCGCCTAAAGACAGTTTAAGGAAAGAGTATTCCGTTGATTTATACCTTGGCCCCAAAAGCTACACATATTTAAGGTCATTTAATTTAGGTCTTGAAAAAGCTGTTGATTTCGGATTTTTCGGATTTTTGGGCAAAGCTGCGCTTTCGGTTTTAACCTTCCTTTATAAAATAACGAATAATTACGGCTGGGCAATCATACTTCTTACGATTATGATACAAATTCTGGTTATGCCTTTGACATTAAAGAGTTTCAGGGCTGCGGCCGCAATGAAACGAATCCAGCCTATGATAAAAGAAATTCAGGAAAAATTTAAAGGCAACCCGCAAAGACTTAACGCCGAAATGATGAATGTTTACAAAACGCAGAAAGTTAATCCTTTGGGCGGATGCCTGCCCATGCTTTTTCAGCTTCCTATTTTTTGGGCATTTTTCGTAATGCTCAGGAACGCTTATGATTTAAGAAACGCGCCGTGGATTTTGTGGGTAAAAGATTTGTCCGCGGCAGACCAGTTTATGCAGATAGGCACATTTAATTTAAATCTTCTCCCTCTTATAATGGGTATCGGAATGTTTTTACAGCAAAAAATGACCGCCGTAACTTCAGATCCCACGCAAAGAAGGATTATGTACATAATGCCGGTGGTGTTCACTTTCATGTTCTGGACATTTCCGTCAGGGCTTGTGCTTTACTGGCTTACTAACAGCGTGTGTTCGATGATACTTCAATATTTTGTCTTAAAGAAAGAAAGCAATAAAGTTAAAAAATGAAAAGTTTTGTCTTTTATTCGTAATTGCCGTTTTGCCTTCGCCGTTGATTCGTAATTCGTAATTGCCGTTAAAAAGGGGAGTAAAATATGCCGGAAATTGAAATAACGGGTAAAACCGCAGAAGAAGCTATAAAAAAAGGCCTTGAGAAACTCGGCTGTGCAAAAGAGCAGGCCCAGATAAAAGTTTTAGACGAAGGAACAGCAGGACTTTTCGGCCTTATGGGCGCAAAACCAGCCAGAGTTCTGATAATAGCCGACAATACGTACTGCAAGCCTGAAGCCGTTGACGTTAACCCTAAAGAAGCGTGTGAAAAAACAGAAAAAATACTGTCGGAAATAATAAGCAAAATGGGGCTCGGCCTTAAAAAGATCAAATCCGAATTTAACATTGACAGCGTTAACGCGGAAATAGAAGCGGAGGATAGCGGATTTATAATCGGTAAAAACGGACAAACTTTGGACGCTTTGGAATATATCGCGCAGATAATAGCCAATAACGATTTAAATTCGAAAATAAAAGTTAATCTGGACTGCGAGAATTACAGGAAAAAACAGAATGAAAGACTTAAAGTTCTTGCAGATAAAGCTGTTGAATACGTTAACCGTACCGAAAAAATTTACCGTTTTGAGCCGATGAGCCCCAAAGAAAGAAAAATTATACACACATATTTAAAAAACAATCCGAAAATAGAAACTTTTTCCGAAGGCGAAGGCGCAATGCGCAAAGTAGGAATAAAACTTTCTAAGAAAACAGCCTAAATAAACAGCCTCTTCTGATTTTAAAATTAAAAGAGGCTGTTTTTATTTTTTGCCGCTTTTTTAATATAATTACTAATCATGAACTATATAAGCGAAGATACTATCGCAGCATTATCAACGGCAGCGGGACAGTCCGCAATTGCCGTCATCCGCCTTTCCGGGGGACATTCGTCCCATATAATGGAACGACTTTTTAAACCTTCTTCAAAAACGGAAAAACAGGTCCAGCACGGTTACATTGTTGACAACGATAAAAAAATTGACGAGGTGCTTTGTACCTTTTTTAAAGCGCCGGACACTTATACCGGCGAAGATTTAGCTGAAATTTCCTGCCACGGAAACCCTGTAATAATAAAAGAGATCTTAGACCTCTTATACAAAAACGGCGCGCGCGCGGCAGGTCCCGGAGAATTTACTTACAGAGCTTTTGTTAACGGCAAAATAGACCTTGCCGAAGCGGAAAGCGTCTGCGCTCTTATTACAAGCAAAACAGAAACTGCCGCAAAAGCCGCGCTGAATAATGTAAGCGGGGAATTTTCTTTAAAAATAAAAGGCGTCAAAGACGCCCTTACCAACCTGCTTGCATATCTTGAAGTTTCACTTGACCACCCGGACGAAGAAATAGATTATCTTACAAGAGAACAAAAACTTGAACGTATTGAAAATTTTATTTCCGAAATAAAAAAGCTGATTGAAACTTATAGAACAAGCGAATGCTTGCAAAAAGGTTTAAGAGCGGCAATCATAGGAAAACCAAACGCCGGAAAGTCATCGCTTCTAAACGCAGTTCTCGGCCGCAGCCGCGCGATAGTCACGGAAATCGCAGGCACAACAACAGACACTATTGAAGAAATTATTGACTGCCGCGGCATACCGCTGACAATAATAGATACTGCCGGAATAAGAACGCATGCGGAAAATTCCATAGAAATTTTGGGGCAGGAACGCTCAAAAGAAGCGGTCGGCAAAGCCGATATTTTAATTTGGATTTTTGATTCGTCAAAAGAATTGGATAAAAATGACCTTATAATCGCGGAATACCTTAGCGCGTCTTGTTTAAATACATATATAATAGGTGTATTGAATAAATCCGATTTACCTTCAAAAGTCAGCAAAGCCGACATAAGCATATTGGCAAAATTTGACGCTTTTATAAATGTATCTGCAAAATCCGGCTCGGGAATACCAAAACTTTTAGATGCAATAGCAAAACATGCCGGAATCTCTGACACAAACAATGAATATCTGCTTATAAACTCGCGCCATTTGGCGCTTTTACAAGCTTCGCTTGCTTCAATTAACAAGGCAAAAGAAAATATTGCCGGTAAAGACGCGGATGAGCTTGCCGCATTTGAAACACGCAACGCTCTTACGGCATTGAACGAAATTCTCGGCATAGGCGCTTCGCAGGATATTTTGGATTCAATTTTTTCGACATTTTGTATAGGCAAATAAATCAGCAAAGAGCCGGAAAAAATTTCGCTAACAGATAGATGCCTTCCTGCCCGGCTATAACTTCATGTAAAGCTTCTGCCGGCATAAATCCCATGTTGCCCGGCGCATACTCCAGCTCTTTTCCTTCGCATACGCACTTTCCAAAACCTGCGACAACTTCGTGTATCTCTATTTGCCCGTTATGCGAGTGCGCCCCTATTTTTTTGCCGGGCGCGACTTTTATAAGATGGCAGCTAAACTTTCCGTCCGTATGTTTTGCCGTTATTATATGTTTCAGCTCCACGCCTTCAAATTTTGCGTGTTTGTTCCAGGCAAGCCCGGATATTTCTTCAATGCCGCCTTTAAAAAATAGTTTACCGCAGTCAAATTCTTCAAAAATATTTTTTTTCATAACATCTCCTTTTTAGAAGCTCAGCAGCTCGGAAGCTCAGAAGCCCGGAGAAGCTCTGGTCGTTTTGTCTTTGTTTTTTGCTGTTACTGAGCTGCCGAACTTCTGAGCTTCTGCCTTTTTCAGGATTATACAAAATTCAGCGGATGTTTTTAGCAGTCAATTATTATATAATATCGTATGCGTCAAAAACACGGACAGAATTTTCTTATAGATAATAACATAGCCAATAACATATTGCGCGCGGCAGAGTTAAGTTCAGAGGACGAAGTCCTTGAAATAGGCCCTGGAAAAGGCATACTTACAAAAATTATACAGCCTCAGGTAAAACATTTAACGGCTGTTGAAATAGACCCTGTTTTAGCGCAGCAGTTAAAATATTATTTTTCTTTCCACAACATTAATAATGTTAAAATTATAAATGCTGACTTCCTAAAACTACAGAGTGAAGAGTGGAGAGTGGAGAGTGAAGATAAAAACAACAGCGGAGCAAGCCGTATCTCCACTTTACACTCTTCACTCTCCACTCTTCCTTTTAAAGTCATTTCAAATCTTCCTTACAATGTCGGCACGGCAATAATCCAAAAAATCCTGCCTTTAAATAACTGGACACTTTGTGTCTTAATGCTTCAGAAAGAAGTTATCCGCAGGCTTGCCGCAAACCCGTGTGACAAAGATTACGGTTACATTTCAATTTTTTGTTCTTATTATGCCGACCGCAAGGTCCTGTTTGACGTTTCCCCAAAATGTTTTAACCCTCCGCCTCAAGTTACTTCATCTGTCATAAAATTAACTAACAAAGCGGCGAAGCCCCCTGACCCTCTCTTTTTTGAATTGGTAAAGCGGAGCTTTTCAATGCGCAGAAAAACAATTTTGAACTGTTTGGCTTCATTCAAAAATTTAGAAAAAAGTCAAGCAAATAAAATCTTAATAACCTGCGGTTTAGATCCGCTTTTAAGGCCTGACAAGCTTTCTATTTCCGATTATTTACACTTGACTGATGAAATCAAAAAATGTATAATTTTACAATCATAATTTGAATTTAAAAACTGCGCTTTTTTATACAAAAATAACCGGTTTATATCTTTATCCACAGCTGTGGATAACTTTGGGGAAAATATGAGTACTTCAGTAAATGACTTATGGAAAAAGGTTGTGGATAACCTTAACCTTTCAATCTCGCAGGAAACCTATAATTTGTGGATTGCGCCGCTTAAACCGCTTACTTTGGAAAACAATATTTTTACGGTTGCGGTGCCGAATGTCTATTTTTCGCAATGGATAGAAAGCCATCAGCAAAAGAATATTGAACGCAGTTTATCCGAGTCCTGCGGACAGCAAATTATTTTAGAACTAAAACCGCAGCAAGATTTGACCCCGATTCTTGCAAAAGTTGAAAACACGCCTGCTCCGGCAGACGTGCCGGCGCCCATTTCACAAAAAGACCAGATAAATTCCAAGTACGTGTTTGAGCGTTTTGTCGTAGGCTCTTCAAACAGATTTGCTCACGGCTGTTCTGAAGCTGTCGCAAAAAATCCCGGAAAACAGTTTAACCCGCTTTTTCTTTACGGCGGCGTTGGTTTGGGCAAAACCCATCTGCTTCACGCAATCGGCAATTTCATAAAACAGTCAAACCCGCAGCTGCGCATGCTTTATACAACGGCGGAAAAGTTTACCACGGAATTTATTGAATCTTTGCGTTTTGACAAAATGTCTTCATTTAAAAATAAGTACAGAAGTTTGGACTGCCTTATGATAGACGATATACAATTTTTAGTAGGCAAAGAAAGCTCGCAGGAAGAATTTTTCTATGTATTTAACTCTCTTTACGATTCCAGAAAGCAGGTTGTTATTACTTCAGACCGCCCTCCGAAAGAGCTGGAAAAAGTGGAAGAAAGGCTTATTTCCCGCTTTGAATGGGGCATTATCGCGGATATTCAGGCGCCGGATTTGGAAACAAGAATAGCAATTTTACGTAAAAAAGCCGAAGAAGAAAAACTTTACGTTCCGGATGATGTTATATTGTATATAGCAACCCGCGTAAAATCCAACATAAGAGAGCTTGAAGGCTCTTTGCTGCGCATAACCGCGTTTTCAGCTTTTACTGGCACGCCTTTAACGGTTGATTCAGTAGAAAAAATATTAAAAGATATTATTGTGGATTCCGCGGAAACAAAGATTACGATAGAAAATATACAAAAAGTCGTGGCAAACGAGTTCAATATAGATTTAAGAGACATGAAATCCAAAAGAAGAACGGACGCGATTGCTTTCCCGCGGCAGATTGCCATGTATCTTGCGCGCACATTGACCGATGAATTTTCCACAAACGACATCGGCGACGCTTTCGGCGGAAGAGACCACACCACGGTAATGCACGCCTGCAATAAAATAAAAGACAAAATGAACACCGATCCTTATTTTAACGCCAAATTAAACCAAATTATAAAGAAAATAAGACAATTAGAAGACAATTAATAAATAACGGCAAGCTAAGTATGGTCAACAATAAAAATAAAAGACAAAATTCGGCTGCTTTTTATATTTTACTTATTACTTGTTATTTATTACTTGCCGCTCCGGCATCCGGCGTGTTTATTGAAGAACTTGCGCAGGGAATAACTAAAGAATATTATCCTGACGGAAAAGTACGCTGCATAAAATCCTATAGAGACGGCGTTTTGGACGGCGTCGTAAAAACTTACGATGAAAACGGCAGACTTATAAGCGAACAAACTTATTTGTACGGTTTAGCCGACGGGAAAGAAAAAGAATATTACCCCGACGGAAATCTGCGTATGAAAGTAAATTATATTGACGGTAAACGGGAAGGCGTTCAAATAACATACAGAACGGACGGCAGAGTAGAAAGCGAAACGCCTTTTTCCGGCGATAAAATAAGCGGCATTAAAACAAATTATCATGAAGACGGAAAAATAAAGTCGGAAATTACTTATGCTGACAACAAGCCGGAGGGTTTTGCAAAAATTTACTATGAAAGCGGAAAACCGCAAGCCGAGTTATTTTATAAGAGCGGAATATTAAGCGGCACGGCAAAAATATATGATGAAAATGATGAATCTTACACGGAACTTATATATAAAGACGGCACTGCGGTTAAAGGCTATTTTGTGACAAAAGAAGGAAAAAGAAAAACGCTAAAAAAACAGCAATTACAAATTACTAATTACCAATTATGAATCAACGACAAAGACAATTAACGGCAATTTTGGTAATATATTAAGAGTACAATTTCATCAAATTTTTTATTGTTTTTCGCTGTTGATTTGTAATTGGTAATTGTATTACCCCGTGCATAAGTCGTATAAAATTTGTATAATATACGATATGTTTAAAAGCCGTTTAATATTGTTAGGAACTTTGTTCCTTTATCAACATAATAATTAGAATCAGCTTTTTTAAAATTTACCTTTATAGCAATACATAATTTGCCGTGCGCAAGCACCTGTAAACATTATACAGCTGCCTATTATAACAACTATCTTTTTCTTAAAACATGGAGGAAATAAGATGAAAGTAATTTGTGGAAAAGACGAACTTATGAAAGGAATTCAGACCATTTTGCCGGTAGTATCGTCAAAAAGCACTTTGCCGGTATTGTCAAACTTTATGTTTGAAACGGAAGGAGATAAAATAAAGCTTTCATCAACCGACCTCGAAATAGCCGTAAAATGCCATATTAAAGGCGAAATAGTACAGGAAGGCGGAATAACCATTCCGGCTAAAAGATTTGCAGATATAATTAAAGAACTTTCACAAGACGCGGAAATAGAAATTAAAGCCGATGAAACAAACCAGATAAACATAAAATCAGGAAAATCAAAATTTACTCTTATGGGAATATCAAAATCAGAGTATCCGGTTATTCCTGAATTTCCCAAAGAAAATAATTTTACCGTTAAAAAAGAAACGTTTGCTTCAATGCTGCGCAAAACGGCGTTTGCTGTTTCAAAAGATTCACAGAGATACGTTTTAAACGGCGTTTATTTTATAGTTGAAGAAGATCTTTTAAAAATGGTAGCCACTGATGGCAGAAGGCTTGCTTATGTGACGGCAGAAGGTTTGGGAACAAAAATAAAAGGCAAAGCCATAGTGCCGACAAAAGCGGTAAACGATATTCTCAGGCTTATATCAGCCGCGGACTCAAAAATTGAAGATATAAAAATCGGCATAACGGAAAATCAGTGCGCAGTGGAAATAGGCGACATAACTTTCCTCTCAACGCTAATTGAGGGCGTTTTTCCGAACTATGAACAGGTAATTCCCAAAAAAACCGAATCAAAAGTAAAGCTAAGCGTAAAAGACACACTCAGCGCCGTAAAACAAATGGCTTTGCTTACCGGCGACAGATTGTCTTCGGACAGATCAGCCGCGGTAAAGTTTTATTTCAGCCCCAGCATGCTCAGAATTTCGGCTTCAACCGCCGGTCTTGGTTCCGGTGAAGTTGAAATGGAAATTGAATATAAAGGCGAACCCGTTGAAATTAATTTTAACCCTAACTTCATAAAAGAAGTTTTGCAGAATATGGACGGCGATTTTACCAACTTTGAATTCACAAACGCATTAAATCCGGCCACGCTTGCTCCCGAGCAGGACAAAAACTATTTATGCGTAGTAATGCCGATGCGCGTGTAGAAAGACAAGTGTCAAGGGGACGGTGGAGTTGACAAAGCTGTAATTGTCAAATGCCCTGTCACCTTGACACGCAAGAAAGCAATGGAGGCTTCCGGCGTGTCATCTCGCTCTTTTTACTTTGAAGAAAAACAAAAAAAATATAAAACGGAACGCAAATCGAATCTTACACCGGTGTCGGATGTTTTAGACCCCATAAAAAAAATGCTGGGTTTAGATGAAGATTTTTTTATTGTCGCGAAAGTATGGGAAAAAGAGCTCGGCATAGAAGGCGTTGAAATAAGCGGTTTTAAAAGCGGCACGATTCACGCTCAGACAGACTCAAGCGCTGCCTTGCATGAAGTGACAATCCGCAAAAAAGAAATAATCAAAAAACTAAACCAATACATCGGCAGCAACAAAATTAAAAACATAAAAGTTACGATAAAATGAAAATTTGTAATACTGTTGGAAGCGATTATGATTTTAGATTTTCCAAAGATTGATTTAAATAACTATAAAAGTAATTCTCAAAAAATTAGGATTTTATCTGAAGCGTGGCTTTTACAAAATGCCTATTGCCCAAGTTGTAAGATTGCTCTGCAAAAGTTCGAAAATAATCATGAACTGGCAGATTTTTATTGTGACAAATGTAAAGAAGAATTTGAATTAAAAAGCAAAAAAAGTTCAACTGCTAATCCAAAGAAGATAGCAGATGGCGAATATTTCACTAAAATAAAACGGTTGAAATCAGATAATAATCCAAATTTGTTCTTTTTAACATATCAGGACAAGAAAATATGTAATTTAATTTTTGTACCAAAATATTATTTTACAGAACATATTATTGAAAGAAGAAAACAGCTTGCTTTAACTGCTCGCCGTGCCGGTTGGACTGGGAGCAATATTATTCTGTCGCAAATTCCGGAGAATGGTAAAATTTTTATCATAAAAGATTCACAAAAGATTGTTGATAGTAAAATTGATAAGAAAATTAAAAGCACTTCTTTTTTGAAAACGGAAAAAATTAAAAATCGAGGATGGGTTTTAGATATCTTAAATTGCGTTAATAAAATCAAAAAGACTGCATTTGATTTAAAAGATATGTATAAGTTTGAGAATGACTTGAAAAAACTTCACCCGGATAATAATCACATAAAAGACAAGATTCGCCAACAATTACAGCTTTTAAGAAATAAAAAATTATTACAGTTTTTGGGGAACGGGAAATACAGGATAATTGTATGAGCAAACACAAATTAGTAAAAATTATCAAGGATTGGGTTGAGAAGTGTTACGGGGAATCTGAAGTTAATAATCCAAGTTGGAATATTGAGAAATTAGCAAAAGAAATATCATTAAGAAAAAGGGTGTATAAACGAAAATAATTCAGAGATACGATTTTAAAATTGCAAAATATGTAAAGTTTAAAAGTAATCAATATAAATAATTCCATAAGGAGCATTATCGATGGCAGAAGAAACGAAGAACGAAAGTTCTAAGAATGAAAATTCTAAAAAAGGTTCCGGAAATTACGGCGCCGAAAATATCCAAATTTTGGAAGGGCTTGAGGCTGTCCGCAAAAGGCCGGCGATGTATATCGGCTCTACCGGCGCGCTCGGGCTTCATCATTTGGTTTATGAAGTCGTGGACAATTCTATAGACGAAGTTCTCGCGGGTTACTGTAAAAATATAGACGTTACTATTCATACCGACAATTCAATAACCGTTATTGACGACGGCCGCGGAATTCCGGTCGGGCCGCATCCTGACCCGAAATTTAAAGGCATTGACGCTTTGGAAATAGTTTTGACAAAGCTTCACGCGGGCGGAAAATTCGATAAAAATTCTTATAAAGTTTCAGGCGGTCTTCACGGCGTGGGCGTATCGTGCGTAAACGCGCTAAGTGATTTGCTGGAAGTCGAAGTTTACCGCGACGGGAAAATTTATAAACAAAGTTATTCTCAAGGCAAACCGCTGGGGCCGGTTAAAAAAAGCGGAGAAACCGACCAGCGCGGCACAAAAATACACTTTCATCCGGACCCGGAAATTTTTACCGTTACGGTTTATTCTTTTGATACGCTTACCAACCGCTTAAGAGAGCTTGCTTTCTTAAACGCGGGCTCGCACATAAGAATTGCCGACGAAAGGGAAGATAAAGAGCATATATTTTCTTATGACGGCGGCATAAGGACTTTTGTCCAATATTTAAATACCAACAAAAACGTCATAAATAAAGAGCCTATATATTTTTCCAAAGAAAAAGATAATATTTTAGTCGAAACGGCAATGCAGTATAACGACTCTTACAATGACCAGATTTTTTCGTTCGTAAATAACATCAACACCATCGAAGGCGGAACGCATTTGTCGGGTTTCCGTTCCGCGCTTACGCGTTCAATAAACGACTACATAAAGAAAAACGAAATCTCCAAAACCAAAGATTTAAAACTTTCCGGCGAAGACGTCCGCGAAGGTTTGACGGCTGTTATATCCATAAAAGTGCCTAACCCGCAGTTTGAAGGCCAGACAAAAACAAAACTCGGAAACGGCGAAGTTGAAGGCATAACGCAGTCTATTGTCGGCGAAGCGCTCACGGTTTTTCTTGAAGAAAACCCGGGCATAGCAAAACAGATTTTGGAAAAAGCCATAAACGCCGCCGAAGCAAGGGAAGCCGCGAGAAAAGCCCGCGAAATGACGCGCCGCAAAGGCGCTCTTGATTCCGCAGCTCTTCCGGGAAAACTTGCGGACTGTTCCGAAAGAGATCCGGAAAAAACAGAACTGTTTATAGTCGAGGGAGATTCCGCGGGCGGCTCGGCAAAACAGGGCAGGGACAGAACTTTTCAGGCAATTTTGCCGCTCAGAGGAAAAATTTTAAACGTTGAAAGAGCAAGGCTCACAAAAATGCTTGCCAACAATGAAATAAAAACGCTTATCACCGCAATCGGCGCGGGCATAGGCAAGGATGATCAGGATTTCAGCATAGACAAAGCGCGTTACCACAAAATAATAATTATGACCGACGCCGACGTTGACGGCGCTCATATCAGAACATTGCTTTTGACGTTTTTTTACCGCCACATGCCGCAATTGATAGATAAAGGATACATCTATATTGCGCAGCCGCCGCTTTATAAAGTCAAGAAAAATAAAAAAGAAATGTATCTTGAAAGCGAAGAAGAGCTGGATAAATTTTTATTTTCCCAGGCGCTTGACGGTTTGCAGATGGTTCTTGTAAAAGACGGCAAAGACATTAAAGAAATTGACGATAAAAATCTCCGCCGCATAGTAACCAATATCAGCGAGCTCGATACGCTTATTAAAAAAATCACCAAAAAAGGCGTTTCGTGGAAAGAGTATCTTAAATTAAGAGCTGAAAAATCAAAAAGGGAAGACGGGAAACTGCCGCTTTACAGAATTGTGCAGGACGGCGTCGCGAAATACATTTATTCCGACAAAGAATGGAAAGAATTTAAAGAAATGCTCATTGCAAAACAAAAAGAAGCCGCGGCAAAAGCCGCAAGCGAAAACGGCGAACTTGCAAACTTACTTGACACTTTCAATCCGGAAGATATTATTCCGGAATATAAAGATTTGTGGGAGCTCCCGCGAATCGACAAACTTTCCGACCAGCTTGCGGCCGAAGGTTTGCATTTGGAACATTACGGCGAAACGCACACAAAACCCGTTTACAGGCTTTGGGACGCCGAGAAAAAAGCGGCCGGAGATATTCATGAGCTTCATTCGACTATAGAGCTTATAAGCACAATCAGAGAGCTCGGCAACAAAGGCGCGACCATTCAAAGATACAAAGGCTTGGGAGAAATGAACCCCGAGCAGCTTTGGGAAACGACAATGGATAAATCCAACAGAAAACTTTTGCAGGTAAAACTGGAAGACGTCATAGAAACAGACAGAATTTTTACAACGCTTATGGGCGACCAGGTTGAACCGAGAAGAGCGTTCATCCATACGCATGCGCTGGATGTCAAGAACTTAGATATATAAAAAGAATATGATGCGTAGACGCATGGAGGCATAGATGCATAGTAACGGCAAAGACAAAACGACCATAGCTGCTCTACGCATCCACGCATCAGAGCTTCTGAGCTTCTACTAAAGGAGTGTCAAAAATGATTAAATTGTCAAAATTTTTTATTTGTTTGTCTTTTGCTTTTGTTTTTTCAGGTATTGCTTTGGCTCAGGAATTTAAAAGCTTGCCCGAGCCGGATAAAACCGGCGGAAAACCGTTAATGGAAACGCTTAATTTAAGAAAATCGGAAAGAAACATAAGCGCGAAACCGCTTTCGCCGCAGGAACTTTCAAATCTGTTATGGGCAACATGGGGAATCAACCGTCCTGACGGCAGGCGCACCGCCCCTACCGCGAGAAACAGCCAAAGAATTGAAGTTTACGCGGTTTTGGAAGACGGCGTTTGGCTGTATGACGCTAAAAATAACAGATTGCAGCAGGAGATGAGCTCGGACGAAAGAGGTAAATATTCGCCTGCAGGCGTTACGTTACTTTACGCCGCGGACACTACCGACTCATTTTCTCAAATGCATGTCGGCACGCTTTATCAAAATGCAGGATTATACTGCGCTTCCGCAGGCTTTGCGAACGTAGTCAAAGCAAACGGCAAAGACGCGCTTAAAGGCAGGCTTGTGCTTAAGAAAAATTATGAAGTTATGATTATTCACTCTATAGGATATGCAAAATAAAAAGACAGTGAGTAGTGAATAGTTAGTAGTGAGTAGTTGTGGAGTGCGCAAAGCGCACCTTATTACTCACTACTAATTACTAACTATTCACTGCCGTTAAAAAAGGGGAAACAGTATGTCAAAAAAATTTATTTGTGCAGTAGTTTTTACGATGTTTATGGTTTTCGGTCTGGCAGCGTGCGGCGGTAATGTTAACGAAAGCGGTATGGATTCAAAACTTATACAGATAGTTGAAGAAGCCAATAAGGACCTGCCGATGATGATTGACGAAGAGACAAAACTTGAACAAATTATCGTTTTGCCGGGAAATAAAGTACAGTTTAATCATGTGCTTATCAACGCTTCAAATGAAGCAATAGATGTTGATGAGTTCGCAAGCGCAATGGGGCCTGCCATATTCAACAACGTGAAAGCAAACCCCGGCCTTGAAACTTTTAGAAAGAAAAACGTGACTTTTATATATCATTACAGCGATCGCGACGGAGAAGAAATCGCCGTATTCGAGATTACGCCGGAAGATTATAAATAGGGTGTCCCTAAAATCCCCTTTTTGTCATTGCGGCCTCTGAGCCAGCTGCTGCGCGACGAATAAGGAGCGCAAGTCAGCGGCGGGCGCGAGATGTGAGCGTCCCATCCGTTTAATACGACGAGATTGCGGCTCAGAGGCCGCAATGACGGCAGAAAATAAGGGTTTTTAGAGAAACCCAATAAGTATTTGAAAGTGAAACTCCGCGGCTTATATAAATCCGCATAAAGGAAAGGAAAATGGCAGAGAAAGACAACAAAAAGAAAGAAGCGCAGGAAGAAATTGAAGCGAAGCTTCCGGCAAATATTGTGCCGCGCAATATTGAAGACGAAATGAAAACGTCTTACATCGATTACGCGATGAGCGTAATTGTGGGAAGAGCGCTTCCTGATGTGCGCGACGGCTTAAAACCTATCCACAGGCGTATACTTTATACCATGAAAGAAATGGGTATGCGCCACGGTACGGCTTATAAAAAATCCGCAAGGGTAGTCGGCGACGTTATGGGTAAATATCATCCGCACGGCGACAGCGCGATTTATGAATCCATGGTGCGTATGGCGCAGGAGTGGTCTTTGCGCTATCCGCTGGTTGACGGTCAGGGAAATTTCGGCAGCATAGACGGCGACTCTGCGGCGGCAATGCGTTATACCGAAGCCCGCATGGACGCGATCTCCGATGAAATGCTTGCCGATTTAGATAAAAATACAGTTGATTTTATGCCAAATTACGACGGCTCGTTAAAAGAACCCGTAATTCTTCCGGCAAAACTTCCCGGCCTTTTGATTAACGGCTCGCAGGGTATCGCGGTAGGCATGGCGACAAACGTCCCCACCCATAATCTGGCTGAAGTTTGCGACGCGGTATCAGCTTTGATAGACGACCCGGAACTTCCCCTTTCAGAAATCGGCAAATACATAAAAGGCCCGGATTTTCCTACCGGCGCCATAATACTCGGCAAAGGCGGCATAAAAGATTATTTTGAAAGAGGCCGCGGCTCAATAAAAATGAGAGCAAAAGTAGAAATTGAAGAAGCCAAAAACGGCAGGGAAACAATTATTGTCAATGAAATTCCTTATCAGGTAAATAAAGCCAACCTGATAATATCCATAGCAGACCTTGTAAAAGATAAAAAAATTGACGGCATTTCCGACCTTCGCGACGAATCCGCGCGCGAAGATATAAGAATAGTTATAGAAATCAAAAGGGACGCAAACGCCCAGGTTGTTTTAAACCAGCTCTACAAACATACGGCGCTGCAGTCTTCTTTCGGCGTAATAATGCTTGCGCTTGTAAACAACCGCCCGAAAGTTATGAATATAAAAGAAGTGCTTGAACATCACATCGAGCACAGAAAAATCGTCATTGTGCGCCGCACAAAGTTTGAACTGCAAAAAGCCGAAGCAAGAGCGCACATTTTGGAAGGTTTGAAAATTGCCGTTGATAATATAGACGCGGTAGTAAAAATTATCAGAGGCGCCAAAGATAAAGACGACGCGCGCGAACAGCTGATGACAAAGTTCAAACTTTCCAAAATCCAGTCCGAAGCAATTTTGGAAATGCGTCTGCACCAGTTAACCGGACTTGAAAGAGAAGAGTTGGATAAAGAATATCTCGAAATCATAAAAACAATCGAAAGACTGCGCTCTATTTTGGCAGATCCTAAAAAAGTATTGGCCATAATTAAAGGCGAAGTCGAAGATCTCAAAAAAGATTACGGCGATAAGAGAAGAACGCAAATTCAGGCGGCGGAAGCGGACTTTAACATTGAAGATTTAATTCAGGAAGAAGAAGTCGCGGTAACAATGTCACACGCCGGCTATATCAAACGCATACCGCTCGACACTTACAAAGCGCAGCACAGAGGCGGCCGCGGAATTACCGGCATGACCACAAAAGAAGAAGATTTTGTTGAAAATCTTTTCATAACCAGCTCGCATTCTTATCTGTTATTCTTTACAAGCCGCGGACGTCTGTACTGGAACAGGGTTTATGAAATACCCGAAGCCGGCAGAGCGTCAAAAGGTAAAGCAATAGTAAACCTGTTGCAGCTTGCGCCGGAAGAAAAAATCACGGCGGCAATACCGATAAGAACGCTCAACCTTAAAGAAATAAAAGACGAATATTTATTGATGTGCACAAGAAACGGCACAATCAAAAAAATCGCACTTGAAGAATTTTCCAACCCCAGAAAAGGCGGCATAGTTGCCATAAAACTTGACGACGGCGACATTTTGGCTGAAGTTAAAGCAATCGGTAAATGCCCGGAAGTATTGATAGCAGCCAAAAACGGCCAGGCAATACACTTCAACGAAAAAGAAGTCCGCGCCATCGGCAGAACCGGCATGGGCGTTAAAGGCATAGAAATAGCAAAAGACGACGAAGTTATAGGAATGGAAGTTTTGTGCAAAGAAGACATAGTGCTTGCCGTAAGCGAAAACGGCTACGGAAAACGCACCGAAATAAGCGAATACCGCTTAACGCACCGCGGCGGCAAAGGCGTAATAAATATGCAGACAACAGACCGCAACGGCAAAGTGATAGGCATAAAACGCGCCAACGCCGGCGAAGAAATAATGATAATGACCCAAAACGGCATAACAATAAGAATGAACGTTGACAAAATTTCGGTAATAAGCCGAAACACCCAAGGGGTGCGCCTCGTCAAACTTGACGACGGCGATAAGGTGGCCGCCATCGCAAGCGTGGTGAAAGAAGACGGCGGTGAAACTGAAGCAACTGAGGAAAAGAAATAAAAATGAAGAGCCCTCTGGTATAAAATATCAGAGGGCTTTATGAAATGCGGCGGCAATATAAATGAAAAAAGAAAAAATATTTTTAATACTCGGCGGCGCAAACGGCGTCGGAAAAACTACTTTTTCACGGGAAATATTAGACGAATATGAATATTCCAAATTCTTAAACGCCGATGAAATAGCGAAAGAAATAAACCCTGAAAACATATCAGCCGTAAAAATATCAGCCGGTAAACAACTATTTTATAATTTGCAAGAATTACTATTGAAAAAAGAGAACATTATATTAGAAACAACATTGTCGGGGAAATTTTTAGTTGATATTATAAAAAAAGCTAAAAAGTCAGGATATAAAATCTATATTTTCTATACTTTTGCCGATTCTCCTGAAATTTGTATAGAAAGAATAAAAAACAGAGTAAAAAAAGGCGGACACTTCATACCGGATGAAGATGTAAGAAGGAGATTCTATAGGAGTATCAAAAACTTTTGGAGTATATACAAACATTTAGCGGATATATGGGCTTTGTATTACAATATGGCGCAAAGTATTATTGTTGCAAAGTCTTCAGAACAGCAAATTGAGATTTTAATTGATGCCGAGTATAATAAATTTTTAAGGATGGCAGAAAATGACTTCAAAAGCAAATAAGATAATAGATGAAATGACAAGGTTGTATAACAGAGGCGTTGCTAAGGCTCAAGAAGAAAACCGCAAAATGGGTTTGCCGAATGTATTTTATAGAAACGGCAGAATAATTTACGAAATGCCAAACGGAAGCATCCGCACAAAGAAGTTAAATAAAAAGCCATAAGAGATAAAATAATGATAATGACCCAAAACGGCATAACAATAAGAATGAACGTTGACAAAATTTCGGTAATAAGCCGAAACACCCAAGGGGTGCGACTCGTCAAACTGGATGACGGCGACAAGGTGGCCGCCATCGCAAGCGTAGTGAAAGAAGATGATGAAGGCGAAGAGCAAACAACGGAAGAAAAGAAATAAGAATGAAAAAATCTTTAAAAAATAACTATACCGATATTCTAAAGCAGATTATTACAGAGATAAAATCCGCTCGTGTTAATGCTGCAAGGCGTATCAATACTACTATGATACAAGCATATTGGAATATAGGGCAAAAATTATCGAATGAAAAAATAGAAAAAGGCTACGGCGGGAATGTTGTTGAAAGATTATCAATCGATATAAAAAGCGAATTTCCTGACATAAAAGGATTTTCGCCGAGAAATTTATGGGATATGAAAAGATTTTATGAGTTTTATTCCAATGCCGATATAAAACTGCGACAACGCGTCGCAGTTTTGCCTTGGAAGCATAATCTTATAATAATGGATAAGATAAAAAATATTCCTGAAGCTAAATTTTATATTGAGTCTGCGCTTGAAATGGATTTGACAAGAGACGTTTTATTAAATTTTATAAAAGCAAATGCTTATAAAAATACCAAAAAGCCGAAACTTAATAATTTTAAAAAAACTTTACCGGAACATCTGCAAGAGCAAGCGGATGAAATATTAAAAAGTTCATATAATCTTGGCTTTCTGGGAATAAGTAAGTCTGTAAAAGAGCTTGAGCTTGAACGTCGCATAATAGACAAGATAAAATTATTTATACTTGAATTGGGTAAAGGATTTTCTTTTATAGGGAATCAATATAGGCTTACGCTTGATAACGAAGACTTTTTTGTTGATTTGCTGTTTTTCAACAGAGTTTTAAAATGTTTGGTTGCAATTGACCTAAAAATAGGCAAATTCAGACCTGAATATGTCGGAAAGATGAATTTTTATCTGGGTCTACTTGATGACAAAGTCAAAATGCAAGGAGAAAACCCTTCCATTGGCATTATACTTTGCGCGGATAAAACGAATGTTAAAGTAGAAGTTGCGTTAAGAGACGTCAATAAACCAATAGGCATTGCAGATTATAAGCTACAACTGCCGGAGAAAAAATTAAAAGAATTGATAAGTAAAGAACTTAACATAAAGGAAGAAAAGAAATAAAAATAAAACAAAGCCCCTGAATATAAAAGTTCAGGGGCTGTTTTTTGAATAGCAATAATGAGGAAAAAATATGAATCAAATTTATGAACAACAAGCAACTAAATTAAAACAAAAACTTGACGGAAAAGATTATAGGATTGGTCTGGATTTAGGTGTTGGTTCTATAGGGTTTGCAATAGTTTCTATGGAGGAAAATTCAGAGAAAGTTTTATTGCCAAAAGAGATAGTAATGTCTGGGGTAAGAGTTTTCAAAGCATCTGACGGCGCTGCTGGAAGAAGAGAGAAAAGAGGGCAAAGAAATAACCATAGGCACAACAGAGAAAGAATGAGATATTTATGGAAACTTTTAGCTCAAGAAAAATTGGCGTTATCTGTTCCTCCTGATTTAGTTAAAAAGGAAAATTCATCCGAACAAGAAACTTCATCTAAAAGGTTTTTAAAAGAAGTTCTGCAAAAAGATGTATATGAACTCAGAGTAAAAGCGCTTGATAAAAAGTTAGAATTACAAGAAATAGGATACACTTTGTATCACATTTCAAATCATAGAGGATCTTCTGCAATAAGAACTTTTGAGGAAGATGACGAAAATACGCAAAAAGAAAACACTGAAAATAAAAAAATAGCCGGAGATGTTCAACGATTAATGCAAAAAGAAAATTACAGAACTTACGGCGAATATCTGTATAAAGAATTTTTTGCAAGCAAAGAAAAACATGACAGAGATAAAGTTACTAACACAACAAATAATCATAAATTTTCACCCGCAAGAGATTTTGCTATCAAGGAAGCTCAGCTCATATTAGATAAGCAGTCTGAATTTTATAAAGAATTAACAAAAGACTATATTGAAAAACTTATAAAAGCAATAAACTATGAAACTGAAAAATTAATTCCAGAAAGTGGTTATTGTCCATATTTCAAAGATGAAAAACGTTTGCCGCGTTCTCATAAGTTAAACGAAGAACGCAGGCTTTGGGAAGCTTTAAATAATGCAAAATATTCTGAACATGTAGTTGATTACAGTACCGGCGATATTGTGAACTTTGAAGAAAAAACATTCACGCAGGAGCAGAAGCAAAAGTTAGTTGATTATTTATTAACAGGTAAAGATTTGACGCAAGATCAAACAAATAAACATCTTTTATTAAAGAATGTTTATAACGAAGATATAGTTTTACAGGGTAGAGATAAAAAAACTCAAAAAATAAAAGGTTATAAATTACGCAAACTGGAAGAAATGCCTTTTTGGGCAAGATTATCAGAACAGCAGCAAGACCAATTTTTATATGATTGGAATTCGTGCCCTGATGAAAAAACTTTAACAGATAAGCTTTTAAAAGAATATAAATTGAAAGACGAAGAAATAAATGAAGCGTTTAATAAGATAGTATTATCTTCTTCATATGCTCCGCTTGGCAAGACGGCGATGAAAATAGTTTTAGAAAAAATTAAAAATGGTTTATCTTACACAGAAAGTATAGAAGAAGCGCTAAAAGAAGGCAAATTAACCAAAGATAAACAGTCAGTTAAAGACAAATTGCCTTATTACGGTGTGATAATTCCTGAAAGCACGCAAGCTGTAATTGCAAAAGGCTTTTCAAGACAATTTGAGGGTAGGAATTACAAAAAACCGCATACAAATAAAGATGAATTAGACCACGGGCGAATTGCAAACCCTGTAGTACATCAAACATTAAACGAACTTCGTAAATTGGTAAATGAAATTATAGAAATTTTTGGCAAGAAGCCATGCGAAATAGGGCTGGAAACCGCAAGAGAATTAAAGAAATCCATTGAAGCCAGGGCGCAATTAAGCAGAGAACAAAACGAGAATGAAAAATATAGGAATGATATATATGAAACATATATAAAACCACGCCAACAATACATAGCGAGTAGACAAGAAAATCCAAAAAATTATGTTTTAAAATTTGAGTTATGGGAAGAACAAAAAGTAATTTGTCCATTTTGTTTAAAACCAATTAATTCAGATGATATCATAGAAAATAGAGTGGATATAGAGCACTTATTCCCTATTTCTGAAAGCGAAGATAATACAAGAAATAATCTTGTAATTTCTCATGTAGGCTGTAATCAAAATAAAGCAACACGTTCTCCTTTTGATGCTTTTGGCTCATCTCCCACAATGAGTCTTGATGGAAAGCAGCATAAATATGATTACAATGAAATGCTTTCAAATGCCAAAAAACATATTCCTAAAAAAGCTTGGCGTTTTAATCAGGGAGCTTTTGAAAAATTTATAGAAAACAAGCCGATTAAAAAGCGTTTTGAAACAGATAATTCTTATATTTCAAAAGTTGCCCACAAATATCTTTCGTGTTTGTTTGAAAAGCCGAATATCATATGCGTAAAAGGATCTCTTACTGCGCAGCTGCGCCTAGCATGGGGATTGTCAGGAGTATTAATTCCTTTTGCAAAGCGATTGCTTGATGATAAAGAAATAGAAGATTTTAATAATGACGTTAATAAAAGTAAAAAAATAAGAGTTGATAATAGACATCATGCATTAGATGCTGTGGTTATTGCTTATGCTTCTAGGAATTACGGCAATATGCTGAATCGAATTAGTGCTCAAAGCTATAAAATAAACTATAAAGAAAAAAATTGGCTTTCAAAAATTTTAGTTCCACCGAATAATAAGAACAGAAATGAACTTGAAGCGGATTTGCAAAGTTTTGAAACTTCTATTAAGCAAGCATTAACTGACGCTTATGTCAGTATTAAACATGACCATAATGATAATGGACAGCTTACTAAAGATACGATGTATAAAATTTACGGTTCAAATAAAGGCTATACCTTAACAACATACAAAAATTTAAGCGGGCTAAAGTTGACGGATAAAAAGAAAACCCCGAAAGAAATTTTAGAAACAGCTCTTTTGAAGTTTGAAGGAAGAGAAGATGAGCTAAAAAACGCGGCAATAAAAAATGCAGTTTCAAATAACAAAAAATTATTTGATTTGATACAAAACAATTTAAAACGCGCTGAAGAACTGCTCAAAGAAGAAAATCAAAGGGCAAAAACTGAAGGCAAAAAAGAGAAAATCACTAATGATGTCAGCATATGTCAAAAAGCAATTTCTTTGTTGCCAAGTAATACTTATGTACAGCTTTCTAAAAAAGAACCAAGTAAATTTTTTGCTGTTCAGCAGCCTACAGACACAAAAACCGGCTATGGCTATGATACAGGTGAAAGTTTATGCGTAGATTTATATTATGATAACAAGCAAAAACTCTGCGGAGAAATCATAAGAAAAATTGACGCTCAGCGAAATGTAACTCCAAACTATAAAAATCAAGGCTTTGCTTTGTTTGAAAGGATTTATGGCGGAGATGTATTAGAGGCAGATTTTAATAATGATAAAAAGTCTTTGAGCAATAATGTTACTTCTATGCCTATGGATAGAATTTTTGTAAAGGTAACAACCTTTACGGAAATAGCAAATAATAATATACAAATATGGTTTAGCAATGTTCTAAAGAGTAGAAATAGTCCTGATGATTCTTTTACTATAGGTTCAATGCAAAAATACAATCCGCGAAAAGTTATTTTAAGTTCGGCTGGCCTTATAAAATACCGTTCCCCTATACTTAAAGATAAGGAAAGTTAAAATGTGGAGAGTTTTAGACATTAGCGGAGACAATTATTATTTATGTGTCAAAAATAATAACTTTTCCGTAGTGCAGGAAAACCAAGAAAAACTACATTGCTTATTTGAAGATATTAACACAATTATACTTTATGGAAACAATATTACAATTACCAACACTTGCATACAAAAATGTTTAGAACATAAAGTGCCGGTTATTTTCTGTGACAAAACTTATATGCCTTCCGGAATGTTGTTGTCCGCTTGGACTACAAACATTTACGGGCAAAGATTGCAATTGCAAATAAACACTCCAAAACCAAAAATAAAACAAGCTTGGCAGCAAATAATTACAAATAAGTTAAATAATCAGGCGGAAGTTTTAAAAAAATTCACTGCTGGCAATGCGGCGAATATTATTTTTGATATGGCAAAGCAAGTGCGCTCAGGCGATGCTTCTTTTAAAGAGGGTGTTGGAGCAAAGGTTTATTTTGAAAATTTATTTTCGTGTTTTTACAGAAATGCAAAAGGCGAAGATATTATAAATGCGGCTTTAAATTACGGCTATGCGATAGCGCGAAGCAGCGTTGCAAGAGCTGTTGTGTCATCCGGATTAAACCCTGCTATCAGTGTCTTTCACAGCGAAAATCATAATCCATTTTGCTTGATTGACGATTTGATAGAACCGTTTCGTCCAGCTGTAGATTTAATAGTAAAAGAAAAAGAAGAATTTTTCAGAAAGGAAAAAGAATTATCACCTATAGCAAAAAAAGAACTCGCGTCACTTGTAGAAAGCAACTTATACTTTGAAGACGATGCCTATAGTTTTGGCGCGGGAATTTTAAAGTATGTCCAAAGCTATGTTTCTTTTTTATCTCAAGAAACAGATAAAATAAATTTTCCTAAAATCTTAAAATGATTTCACCATATAAAACAATGTGGATTTTAATTGCTTTTGATTTACCCGTAAAAACAAAAACGCAAATGCGGATAGCTAATAACTTTAGACAAAAGCTAAAAAACGCAGGTTTTATTATGTTGCAAAAATCTATATACAGCTATTATGCTTTTAGTAAAGAAAGGTGTGATTTTATTGAAAAACAAATAAAGCAGATGGTGCCGGACAACGGGCACGTCTGCTTTTTGTTTTTTACAGATAGGATGTTTAAAATGACAAAACACTTCTACGGCAGATTAAAAGTTCAGCCGAAACAACCTGATTTTTTTGACACACTTCTGTAAACTTACAAATGGGAACCGGTTTAACCGGCATCTTACGAAAAAATTCTTGTTAGAGTTGCCCACTCTGTTTTTAAAAAATTTCTTAAAAAAACCTCAAAATTTTGCCCATAATTTAGATTTTTTTCTAAAAAATTTTTAATATCTCTGACGTAAAACATCAGTTGATATTTTACCAAGTTCAAACTCGGGGGGCAACCCTAACCCTATTCACAAGCAAGGAGACAAAGCCTATATTTTACCAAGTTCAAACTCGGGGGGCAACCCTAACCTCTTTTGCCGACGATGCATTTAATCCTTGATTTTACCAAGTTCAAACTCGGGGGGCAACCCTAACATCCGCAGCGGTGGCATTGCTCCACTAAAAATTTTACCAAGTTCAAACTCGGGGGGCAACCCTAACATGGATGGGAGACGACAATAATGATAAGCGATTTTACCAAGTTCAAACTCGGGGGGCAACCCTAACTGTGTACGGGTCAGACACTTTGGGCAGATAATTTTACCAAGTTCAAACTCGGGGGGCAACCCTAACATTCAGAAGCATACAACCGCGCTCGTGCGTATTTTACCAAGTTCAAACTCGGGGGGCAACCCTAACACGAGTTTCGGTTTCCGTAAGATAAAAACAATTTTACCAAGTTCAAACTCGGGGGGCAACCCTAACTGGCACAATTTCCTCCTAATCAAAAAAGGAATTTTACCAAGTTCAAACTCGGGGGGCAACCCTAACCGCGTCATCCGTCGCTATTTCCGATGGGAAATTTTACCAAGTTCAAACTCGGGGGGCAACCCTAACGAAAAGTTCGTGGTGGATTAAAATGGGGAAATTTTACCAAGTTCAAACTCGGGGGGCAACCCTAACTACCGTCTATAAAGTCATTTTTGATTATCGATTTTACCAAGTTCAAACTCGGGGGGCAACCCTAACGTTTTTTCGCTGCGCGTTGCTTGTGAGTAAATTTTACCAAGTTCAAACTCGGGGGGCAACCCTAACATTATACGTTGAATTGATATTCTATCTGATATTTTACCAAGTTCAAACTCGGGGGGCAACCCTAACATAATAAATATATAATGCGTTTTATCTCGTATTTTACCAAGTTCAAACTCGGGGGGCAACCCTAACAAAAATGAAATTTCAGTTATTAGGAAATTCCTAATAACTGCGGCAGACGGTAAATACTTGGTCGGCGGGACGGGGATGTTGACCATAAAAATTGAACTTACAAAACAACAAAATCCCAATAAATTATATAAAAAGTATTAACCTGCCTATATAAAACTTTAAATCAAATCATACTATCTAAATCTAAAATTTTGCATTATTGCGTTTTCTTGAAATTTTTGAACTTTTGCTTGAGTTGATGTCAGAGCCATCAATGAGCATTTGCAGAATATTTTCCATGATTTTGAATTACCGGAAGATTCAGTTATCCGGAAATTCCGGATAACTGCGAGCGACGGCAAAACTTATGTCGTGGAGACATTGAACTGACAAAAAATTGGCCAAAGTGATGATGGGTCGTTGACCACAAAATTGAGATAAAAAAACCCGCCGGTAAAATTATTCTTACCGGCGGGGTTTCTATTT
>JGI24705J35276_12238800_pt1 | contig 89074 bp, 83 predicted proteins | sample TergutNt197P4_FD_35276 | JGI IMG/M metagenome (IMG submission 35276) | reverse complement strand
AGCGAATCGCTCCTGGCATTTGGTCAAGATCCGCAGAGTAGCACGGCTCTGTCCAAAATTATCCTTTTATCTTCCGATTTTAAAAACCCGGTGCAGTATAGCAGACGATTTGGGAAATTGGCGGGGGGTGTGACAACAAGAAGGCAGGTTACCACTCAAAAAAATCAACTATTTTTCGGCAAATTCAGGTTATTAGTTAAACTGGTCATGCCAAGAGTAATTTGCCAAAGTTCACCCGGGGCTCGGTAGCTTGCGGGCTTTTCAAAGAAGGTGTGGGCGGTTAAAAGATACAGGGATTCCCACCAATAGCCGTTTTTTTGCATTACGGAAAAACTTAAGATTTCTGCGTGCTGTTCGCGGGTATATTTTCCGAATGAAAGGTCGTATTTATCCTGTGCGGCGTGGGCGAATTCGTGAAAAATCGCTTCTGTCATTAAAACACGCAGGGGCTGGTCGGAGATTTGTATTTTGAAAACCTTAACTCCGTCAATCAGATTGCAGCCAAGATATAAGCCTTGTACGCTTTCGCCTATTTCGTCTTTTAGGTCTTTTACAAATTGAACTTGGTACTCGGCTGGGCTTATGCCGTAAGATTCGGCGGCGGCGGCGCATACTTTTTCGTACGGAGTGTGCCGGAAAGTTATAAGCGGAACCGTGAACAGCAAAAGCGAGAATACAAAAGCGGCGGCAATAACAAAAAGCATGGTTTTTGCGGTAAGTCTTTTAACTTTTTTCATATAGGATTTCGGCTTTTAAACTGCACCGCGGGAAGACAAACAGGAAACTCACGCACCCCAAAAATAAGAGCAACGGTTTGCTTCGGGTCAGCGGATAATTGTTTGTATCTGGTGCAGCGGATTTTTCTTGTGCATCTTATCACGAAACGGCGGAAAAGTCAATACCTGACTTTTTATGACTTTAATCTATGATTAGATAAAACGAGAAAGGCGGCGGTCTTTAATAAAGAAATGTCTGTGCAAAATGTTTGCGTATTTTTATATTTAGTGTTAAAAATAAACAGGCTTACAGGTTGAATGGAGTGCTTTGGGCGGAGGATAGGCGCAGATGGCGGAAAATAAAATGAGTGACAAAATCGCAATTATTGCCGCAATTGTTTTTTTTGGTGCTTTGATTTTGATACTTATTATTTTGGCAATGACTAATGCGATGGCGGGCAGGTCCGATGTTTTCAGCATGGAAGGATTTTCGGACCCGATTTTTTTGACCATTGTTTCTGTTCTTCTTCTGGGCGGGTTTGCGCTGTTTCTTGTTGCTGTGGAAAAGCGCGGCTCGGGCTCGGGTTCAAACGGCGGATCAAGTTCGGGTTCGGGCGGCGGCGGCTTTTTTGCATCGCTTTTCGGAGGGTCAAAGCCTGTAAAACAGTTTTACTCTAACAGGTGGATGGGCAAGGACGAAGCCAACCGCACCTATATTTACTCCAGGCTTTCTCAAATCGGGTCAAATAAAAAAACCGGGGCGTTGGCGCGCTTTGAACAGGTCGGGCAGGATATCGTTGTAAATATGGTGCCAAAGGACTATCACACTATTGTGCTTGGAACTACCGGCTCGGGTAAAACGCACGGGTATGTTTTGCCGTATGTTTATACGCTTGGGCACAGCGGACAGAAACCTAACATGGTAGTTACCGACCCTAAAGGCGAAATTTACGGGTTTATGGCGGAGACGCTGCGTAAACAGGGATATGATGTTCAGGTGTTTAATTTAAGCGAACCTACTCGGAGCAGCCGGTGGAATCCGTTTGAAGAATCATGGAATAAGTTCCAGCGCGCCTATAATTTGGACAAAGAACTTATCCGGCACGTTGCACAGGACCCTAAGCTTATGAATTTGCGGATAATTGCACCTCAGTACGGAAATGAGTGGTTCGAATTTAACAGAATTGCTTTCCCGAACTATGAGATGGCGGAGCTTGAGAAAAAAACTATGAAACAGCGATTACTTTCCGAAGTGGAAGCTGACCTTAAAGATATAAGCGCCGCGATTTGCCCAGTGGAAAACGAGCGCGACCCAAGCTGGGAAATGGGGGCGCGCGATTTGATTCACGGAACGTCGCTTGCTATGTTAGAGGACAGCCTTATACCGGAGTTGGGAATGACTAAGGCTAAGTTTAACTTTTATAATATTTTCAAGATTTTGTCTTTGCGCGATAATGATCCCAATGCAAGCTATGCAAGCATTAAAAACTATTTCGAGGGGAGAAGTCCGCTGAGCGCCGCATACCAGCTTGCAAGCACCGTTGTAACCAATGCGGAAAACACCATGAAAAACTTTTTTGGTACGGCTACCGGAAAGCTTTCCATGTTTGCGGATAAGGGAATTTGCTATATTACAAGCGGAACGGATATTGACTTCCGCAATTTTACGCAAAAGCCGGTTGCTTTCTTCCTTATTATTCCCGACCAGATTAAAATACGGCATACTTTGGCGACTCTTTGCGTGTCGCAGCTTTATAAGTCTTTGGTTAACTTGGCGAATGAAAAAGGCGGTAAACTTCCGTGGCCGACATACTTTATTTTGGACGAGTTCGGAAATATGCCCAAGCTTAACGACTTCGCGACGATTGTTACAGTGTCGCGCGGGCGTGGTATTTTTCTGACTCTTGTTTTGCAGGATTATAAACAGCTGGAAACAATTTACGGTCAGCAGGCGGCGGTTACTATAAGAAACAACTGTAATACTCAAATCTTTATCGGTGTTAATGATATGGAAACCCGAAAGATGTTCAGCGACCTTTTGGGTGAAATGACGGTCGAATCAAAGAGTACCTCGATTTCCAAAACCACCGGTAAAGCCGCCAAGGATGACAGCGGTGCCGGAAGTAAAGGGTACAATATCAACACGGTTTCGCGTCCGCTTTTGCCGCCGAATGAACTTTTGGATTTGAAACAAGGGCAGATTTTTGTGTATTGTTTCGGTTTTCATCCCTTACGCAGCCAAGTTACGATGTTTTATCTTTGTGTGAAAAACGGCGTGGTAAAGGTATTTAAGGAGCCGGATGTATATACTGCAAGCAGGTACTTTGACGAAGAAAACATCTATTACGATATCAGAATGAGAAACTCCATAGTCTTAAAACAGGTTCAAAAGCAGGATATTTTTGATTGGTGAGATGTAAGTGTGAGTTTAGGGAGCACGACCTAGTCTTTTGCCGCGACGATGCCGGTAAGGGCGGTGAACCAATGTGTAAGTTTTTGGCTGTGGTTCATTTCGTCGCTGATTATTTCCCGAATATCGGAATAGAATGCCTGAGGGAATCCTTCAGTTCCCAGCAACCGGGCATAGCCTTCAATAGCTTCCTGTTCGCCTGCGTTATTTTTTGCGATTAATGCTGCCAGCATATTGATGTGGTCGTTGTTATGTGAATTGTACATTTTTGCCTCCATGTTACATTTATGAAAGATGGAGATGAAATGTGCCGGGGGTAATTTTGTTTGACAAGGAGCGATAAAAGTTTTTATAGTAAGGCATACTAAATATACTCTGAACTTGGGGGGCGCGTGTACAAAAGGAAAAAGTTTTTGGCGGTTGTAATTCTTGCCTTTGCGATGGTTTTTGTCGCTGTTTTAACGCCTTTTTCGTTTGGGTCGGTAGGGTCGGTCGAAGCCGCGAGTGTGCTTGACAGTGATTTTGCGACGCGGTTCGGAGCGGTTGCCTTGGACGGCGACGGCACAGTACGGCTTAATGCAAATGATGCTAATTCGGTTTTAAGTATCCAATCGATGTTTTTAAGTGCGGACAGCGCGGCAAACGGAAACATTGTTAACGACCCTGACCGTCCGGCGCAGGCTGTGTTTTCGGCGTCCGAGATGAACCGCATAACAAGCGGGGAAACTTTGGTGTATACTCCGGCGGATAACAATGCCGGGTTTGTGATACTTGACAATTTGTACACCTCACAGGCATTTGAGTATAATAATTACGTTGTGTTCTCGCTGAAAAACCTAGTTGCCGCGCCGGATACGAATTTTTGGTATAACGGCGTTAAATTGAATATCTCAAGTACACCTACCAGTTCGACCGAGGTTTCAGAAGCGCTTCACAATATCGGCACAATATTTCAAACGGATAACAGTAATTACTGCGGAGTTTTCAAAGAACCTGGATATTACGAATTTCAATTCTCGGTTGTGGTAAGCAGTTTAAGTGCACCCAAGGTGGAAAATCTTTGTTTCGGATTTTTTATCGCGGATATTACAAATTATCCGCAAGACGATATGCCCGTGTTTCCGCTTGGCGCGAACGGACAGCCTGTTAAGGGCGGACTTCCGATAAACGGTTTCACGCGCCAGCCAGTTTTAAATTCACCCAATGCCGCACTGCCGGCGAACGGCGACAGATACTATTACAACTTTCAGGGCGATTTCCCTCAATTAACGTATAGGAACGATAAATTTGAAACTGTTATCAAAAAGAACGAGGACAGTGTTTGGAACACGGTGACACAGGGAAATGACGGAGATGATTCAAGTTATACCTTTAAAGATGTGGGCGAGTACAGTATTACCGCCCAAATGCTTTATAAATACGGCACGGCTTTTGTGAAAGTTCCGACATCGCGGTATAACATTTGTACCTATTCGATGAATGTGTTCGGCTACCAGGGCTTTTTTCAGGATGCGCGGGTTAATCAGGACGCGCTTAGTTGGTTCGGAGGGGCGGACGACGGCGGCGGAGGAATAACAAACTGTGATATAACAAAGCAGGTTACCAGCGACTTGTCGGGAAGTAATCCTGCCACGGAAATCAGCGGTCTTATAACTAATATTGCTGCTCATAACCTAATCCCCGTGGTAACGAATATGCCGCCGGTTTACCTGCTTGGAAGCGGAACTTTTGCAAAAGACAATGCCGACAACCCAAGCCCTTTAAGCCGTATCGCGTTTAAGCCTTCCGGCTCGGATACTTGGACATTCAGTACATACAAAAACGACATCGGGCATCCGTTTTACAGCGCGGGTGACTATGCTGTTATTTTGTATTACAACTATTTCGCCGCAAATAATGATAACCGTGTATACAGCCAAGCATTTTATTTCCGGATTGATGCGTTTGCGACGAATGTCAATATAATTGTGAACGGAGAAAGCGAAAGTTTCGCCGACCTTATGCTTGGAAATTACGGCGACAAAATGTATATGACAAGTGCAGAATACGACATAGTTTACCGAGCACCCACAGGACCTTATGAGGTTGCTCCCAGCATTGATTTGTATTTCCAGTCGGCGGTATCTTCTGTGCCTAATCAAACACTTGTAAATTTCAATCCCTCAAGTGCTGCGGACTATAATAAAGTGACGGCACAGAAAAACAATGATAGGTATTGGCTGGACGGAACTTATACGTGGCGTGTTTATTATTACAAACAGGACGGCACGCGCTTTATGCCGTACAGAGATTTCGTCATGACTGTGGACTCCACCAAAATAATGGATTTTGTGTGCAGCAGTACCGGAGAAAAACTTGATTCCCAGTATATGCCGGCGGGTGCGGGCAATTTGTCGGTATTCGGTGAGGGCGAGGCATCGCTTTCGTGGGGTCCGAAAGCAAGCGGTATGGGAATGAAGACTGCGCAACTGGACTTTTATGCGATTAATCCAAAATCAATGGGGATGTCTGAAGCCAATTCCATAAGCCAAGCCGTGCAAGCCGCCGCCGCAATTATGCCCAAGACTACGGTTTTATTACAAATAGAAACTATCACCGATAACAAAGGGATACTTAAGGAATACAGAATTGCGGAGAAGCTTGCTGCCACCGGAATTTACGTTATATCGGTTACGGATATGGGCGGAAATATCAGCACCTATACGTTTATTATAAGCGACATTTTTCCTGCTTTTGCGCAGACCCCGGGAATTCCCCAAAACGGGCTTTTTAATATTCAGCCCACTTCACCATCAACAACGGTCGCTTTCGGAAACAGCGAATGGATAGCGGTGAATGCTACCATCAACCCAAGCATCATGGACGGCGTTCCAAAAGTTAATTCGACCAACATTGATTTTACAAAGTTAAGCATTACGGACAGCGGAATTTATATTCCTATTGTAAAAAAGCAGGAATCGACCGACGGACTTGTGTTTAACAATATAACCGGAACTTCTGTAACGCGCAGTGCCGAAGGAATGTATTATTACAAGATTACCGACGCGCTTGGGAATACTGCGACACACTATTTGCAGATTAATCCTGATTTAACCCAGCCAATGGTTTTAGAGGACGATATTCCTTTGGTTTCAAGTGCCGATGCAATGTCAAACTCGGCAACTTTGGTGCTTAACGGAAAAATCTCTAACCGCAATTATTTGACCTATTCGTTTATGCAGGCGACAGGGGCGGATCAGCAAAACTATGTAAGCAAACTGCGGATTGATTTTTATGAAATGAACTTTAAAAAACAGTTGGAAAACGGAAATCAAAATCCAAATTACCCGTTCAGTAATTCGGTGACTTATCAGACTGTGATTGATATTTCTTCGGGAGCATATGGGTTACTGACCAACACACGAATCTTTGTTCCTGTCAACCGCACACCTACCACCAAGCCTGGTATATATGTGGTTACGCGGGTTTGCCCGAACAGAACGGATACTGATGCGCAAAAAGTAAGCAGTTATTATTTCATAGTGGACAACAATCCTGTGATATCTTCCGCCAACTTTGAAAGCGGGGTGCAGGTCAATTTTGGAATAAAGACTGCCGCATACAAAGACTTGCAAAAAGATGTGTCGCATTATTTGGACGGGGACGGTAAACTTTTGTTCGGGAACAATAAAATTTTGCAAGGGAACAGCGCGGCAACCGTTCTTTTGCCGGATCCCACAAAAGTTTTAAACCTTTCTTTTAAAACTGTGAATAAGGTCGCGGGCAGCGGAACGGTTGTATCCGGCAAAGACTATAACGCAAATACTAAATACGGGAATGCGGTGTTTACTCTTGCGCAGCCTGCTTTTACAGGCGGAGAGTTTACTGATACTTTGCCCGTGAATATCGCGTTTCCGTCGCTTGGGCTTGTTACTGATCTTTCAAAGCAAAATCAAACTACACAAGTGTTCGAGCCTGCTATATGGACATCGCCAAATCAAATAACCGAAAGCGGGTTCTATGATATTGTTTTGCGTGACGGGTCGGGAGGAGTTCCGTGGCAACTGGGCAGTAACTATCAGCCGCCGGACGGAAACAGGAGCGAGATTTTAGTCCAGCTTCTTATTAATACACTGCAAGGGGCTTTTTACCTTAACGGCAACCGGGTCTTGCAAAGCGCGCTGCAGCCGACTGTGCCGGCTGTTCCGACTTCGGCTAATCCCGCCATTGTTATGGCATCTGTACAGGCGGATACGGGCGATTCGTTAAAGTTTTCTTTTACAAACGACAGCGAAAGTTTTCTCCAGCCGATTAATACCAATTTTTCGGATGCAAACGGCCCGCAACTTTACCTTAATAATAAACTGCAGGGACTTACCCCGAAAGCATCTGTTATGGGAAGTATCACTACCTATGAATACACGATACCTATGGTAAATGTAAAAAATGGGGATGTATTCAGTGTCAGGTTAAACAGCACGGACGGGAAAATGCCGACACAGTACTCGCTTCTTATTGATAATACGCCGCCGAGCGCGAACCTGAACCGAATTATGAGCGACTCCGACGGCGACAGGTGGTTTGCCGGCAAAAATTATACATATATGAACTCTGTACAGGCATCGGCGGGCGGAAAATTGGATACTCCCGATGATCCGCTTCAATATCCTTTCCGTATTTCCAACAAGTTTGTGTTCCGCTATGCGGCTTCCGGCTATGCAGATTCTTTCGGGGATAAACTTTTTGATACCTTTAAAATTTCATATTACGAGGTGAACAGCAACCTTGAAAATGTATCAGGCGAACAGCAGTTTAACTATGCGGACTCAAGCACTGCTTCCAATGATATGACTTTCGCGGATATTGTGGGTCTTAAGCCCGAACAGAACAGATTCTTCCGGATTGTCGAGTATGATGAAGCGGGCAACAGAACCGAGTACTTTGTGGAACTCCGCGGAGACAGCTATGTTGATATAATAAATATCAACGGATTGGTTAAGTACACCAGCTATGATAATAACGGTCAGCCTGTGTCTGCAAACGGTATGGGAACGCTTGTCTCCGGTAATATGATTAACCAGTTCAACGGAAATTTATATTTCCCGGTTCACTGCGTTAATATGACCGCTGGCGATATTTCCAGTTTTTATAACGACAATTTGTTCTTTACAATTAACTGTAAGATAGGAAGCGTAACAAAAAATATCTCGCAATTCGGCGCGCTGTCCATGGATGACTTCCGCAAAGGTTTGCAAGATATTTTCGATGCATCGCTTAACCAGGGCGCGGTATCGTTTATTATTGATAATGGTTTCCAAATCTATTCGGTCGAGATAAGAAATATTAATGCGGATACGGGTCAGATAAATGTCGGCTCGCCTCAGCCGTGGGGCTCCGGCATAAGAATTAACGTAAATGCAGGGGGACTTAACAAATATACCGACGGTTATTTCTGGGCTTCGGTTTATGACTATAATACGGGTGTTGTTTCGGGGGTAACTTTGCGCTCGGGCATATCAAACGGTTATATCGTCCTTGAAAATGCTTCCCATGATTACTTGGTCACAATTACGGATGAGTTCGGGCGGGTTACAAAGTTCGCTTATAACGGCGGCGGCTCTACTATTTCCGTGTCCAAGTACAGCGCGGTTTCGGATGGGAAATACTATTACGGAAGTGACGGCACTTCGATTACTTATAATTCCTCGGTTTATAACCAGTTTAATCTTTACCGCGACGATGTATTGGTCTACAGCAACGGGGCGGCTGTGGGCGGCTTTGACTTGAACGGAATTGTAAGCACAACTTGGGACGATAACCTTAAGACGGTTACGATACTCCCTGAAACAGGCAGAATAACAAAATGGCGCTTCGAAGCAATCGAGCGCGGTACGGGCTTGTCATGGCAAAGCGCTTTGCCGAACAATGAGTTTTATTTTTATACGGTTTTGCCGCAGTTGAGTCTGGCAAATCCAAGCGGAGATGACTTGACGGAAAAGCTTACCGGCGGTGAGCCCGCGCAAGGCATCGTAGTTGTGACTTATTCCAATGTAGGGTTTAATTTCATTTCAAGCGCAGGTTATACGCGGACTTATAACGGCGTAACAAGTTATACGCCGATTGGGTCTTATATGCTGAAGTTTAATCTGTCACAGTCCGGTGATTATGTCGTTGAACTTGTCAATGAACTTGGGGCGCGTTCAACTTACAGTTTCTCGATTGACGATGCAACCAATAAGACTTTTAAAGTGAAATATAACGGTGAGCTTATTTCGCCGTCGCCCCAGCGTTACGGAAATGAGTTGCTTCCATGGTATTTTGTCAATGCCGCAAACGAAAGCGCCGTTACAAGCGGTATCAGTATTTACCCCACAACAAATATAACGCTTTCAACAGACACCCCTCCGTCGTCGGCAGGCAATAATACCTTGATTTACAGTATAATTGCTACTGCGACCGGAACGCCGCTTAAGTTTGCCGTGACTTATATAACGTCGGGCTATGATTTAGGGAATGTAAAGATAGTTACCACAGATGCTACGGGCGTAGACGGAGTGGGATGGCAGACCAATAATACCAGCGTAGAGGAAAGGTTCAAGTACTATTATCAAAACTTGCCGCAAAACAGCGGCAAAATGGCAACAGGGTATATCTCGGTCAGTCTTAACAGCGCCAACCTTACGATTCCGGGAAGCTCTGCACAAGGAGATATTCTTTTTACGGACTATTACCGGAATGGCACGCGTGACGGCGGCGGAGAGTACTGCGGAACTTTGGTGGGGAAACAGGAACTTATAATCAACGCGGAAGATTACGGCTATTATACTTTCTATGTTTATGACTGTGCGGGAAATACAAGGATATTCGGAATGGGCGAGGAAACTGCCGATTATTTCACCCTTATCAATGCCGGGCGCGGACCGCTTGTTATAAGCAGTATCGCGGACGGAGTTTTGAAGCAGGATGCCATAATCGATGACATGGTTTACCAGGACGGAGTTGCACTTTCAGTAATGGACATACCTTACCAGGTTTTCGGAGACTCAACTTCAAAATATCCTTATGTTTCTTCTTTTGATGTGACGCGAAATAATGTTTACAGAGATGATTTGTCGTACAATGCGTTAAGTAAATCGGACTCGAAAACATCGTTTGTGTTAAACGAGCCCGGCTTTTACCAAATACAGTTTACATATGTGCCAAACCCGGGTGTAAGTATCCTAAGCCGGTATAATTTTACCATAGTTTCATCAAATCAGAATTTGGGACAGCAGACGTTTTCTTTTAACGCTACTTCAAAGATGCAGATTACGGGAATTTCAAAAACCGAGACTGTGGGCAGCAAACTGGTCAACACGGACTTGCGCAAGAACTATCCGGACAGGCTGCTTAAAAACATTGCGCTGGACAGCAGCACCGGCATCGGAATGTTTACACTTACCGTACAGTTGGATGCGGACAACATTTATTCCTATGTGCGCACGCGGAGTTTCGTGGTGTATATTAAAAACGTGCCCGACAACGGAATTGCCGGCGTTAAGTTTGGAACTGCGGTGTCCGGAGGCGTAAGCATCAGCATAAATTCGCATTACCTGTATTCTCAATACGGCGAGACCGAGCTTTGGCTTTTGCACAACGGGAAACTGGACAATATTCTTAAAATCGGAATAACCGAGGATGCGGAAAACGACGATGTGACCAAAAATGCGTTCACGGTTTCGGCGGCGGGCAATTATCAGGTTTACTTGGTGTCCTCCGGCACAATAATTAACAGCGGACTGATTAATAACGGCAGCGTTTACTTTGCGGACGGGTTTAAAATCAACGCTCCGACAAGCTTTATTACAATATTCTTCTATATAATAATCGGAGGTATAATTGCGGCTGCGGTATTCCTTTACATCAAGATGAGGGTAGGACTTAAGGTGAGGTAAGAGTCTTTTCGTCCGCTTATTCAAACTCTAAATCATCACGGTCGAACACGGGGACAGACATAAAATCACCTAAAGTCATTTTAAACGCACGGGCAACTTTTTTCACCGTAGACAACTTTACATCTTTATTGGAACCGTTAAAGATTTGAATAATTGCCGAATGTGTCAAACCGCTTTCCCGTTCCAGCCGGTATTTGCTCATTTTATGTTGTATCAATAATTCCATTGTTCGTTCTGCGAACGCTTTACTTAATGTCACTAAAGTATTCTATGCATAAGTAAGTATAAAATAAGTATTTTATGTTTTACTTATTTAGTTATAACTTATACTGTAAAATACTGATATGGTAAAAATGCTGTCGCAACATTATTTGTTTGTTTTGTCGTTTTTTGTAAATTCTTTACAATTTTGTTGACAGCCGGCGAATTATAAGGTATCATTTATCATGATGGATATAGCATTGCATGATGTAGATATTGATAAGCTGGAACGGCTTTCAATTTATGATTTGCGGAATTTGGGGCGCTCGATTGGTGTGCCCCGCGCGACAACCTATAATAGGGATGAGCTTATTGTCGAGATAAAAAACCAGCTTAAAAGCGGTGTAACAGCGGCTCATAAATCGGTGCGCGGGCGTAAACCCCGTACCGATACTTTTGACTTAAGCAAACTTATTATCACCGAGCCGTCTTATATGCTGTCCGTTCTGGACGACGATGACGATTTGTACAAGGTGCGAAACGGTGAAATCGGTACCGAGAAGCGAAAAATTTCCGGGTATGTGCATCTTTTGCCGAAGGGCGGGGCGATAGTTGTCGGGATTGACCTTTTCGGATATAATCTGCCGGTTAGGCTTTTGACGGCGAAGGGCTTGAAAATGGGAGATTATATCGAAGCCTCTGCGCTTTTCAGCGAATCAAGGCAGAGTTATATAGTCAACGAGATTTTCAGTGTCCAAGGCGGGGTTCATTTTGATAATTTGGATGGTGTCAGGTCTAAAAATCCGATGCGGATTCTTATTTCGGCTCCGAAAGGATTCGACAGAATCGAAGACATTGCGGCGCGTGTGTCGCCGGGGCGTTCGGAAAATTCTGAACAAGCCGGAAAGGACAAGACAAAGCAAGCGGGTGGCAGCAAAACCGTCGGGAATGATTACAATATCGCGCTTTTAATTGATGAAAACGATGATTCAGCGAAATATCTGCGCACGGTCGGAGTTAATGAAGTGTATTTGGCAAAGGTCAATTATAACCTGAAAAAACAGGTTATCAGTTGCTTGCTTTGCATGTTCCGCGCCAAACAGTATGCCGAGCAGGGTAAAAATGTAATTTTATATTTGGACAGCATTACCAAACTTTTCAAACTTTATAATAACAGCGCATATCCCGAGGGGCGGATTGTGCCGGGGGAGGTTGCTTTGGGACCGCTTGTGGACCTTAAAACTTTCTTTTTGTCGGCAAGAATGCTTGAAAACGGCGGATCGCTTACCATAGTTGCATACATCAACAAACCGGACAAGACAAGCGAAAACTATAAAGTTTCAGAGTATTTGTTGAGCGAGTTCGGTGACCTTGCCAATCAATTTATAGAGTTGTAAAAGTAATGACTAATTTTTGAAAAAATTACGGTAACACATTATCGCTTAACAATATATCAAAGTGCCCGATACCATAAAGCCCGTGAAACTAATGGGCTTCTAGTAGTGTTGTATTAAGGGCACTGTCAGTTGGTTTTAGTCGTGCTTATTTAACTATCGAGTTTTTACAGCTTCAAGCATTGCTAAAAGCCGTGCCCCTGATTCTTCAAGATTTTCACTACTTACAGTAGATATTGCTTTTTTGATCGCATGAATTCTATTGGGATTATACGACCTCATAGCCAGATTGCTTAATTCTACGGTTGCCGTCTTAGGATCTTTTGAGACGCCGAACTTAAATTCGTCGATATTTAATTTTCTTCTTTTTGCCATGTGAATTCTCCTTCTTTTTTACTGTATTAAACTAAAAATTTCTTAAAAAACAGAAAAATTAGTTAAAAACCAGACCAAATCCAAAAAATCTGTGCCCTGCTGGGACAGATAAAAGCACGCGGAAACGTCCGATTTTTGCAGTTTTCTTTTTTTATTCATACCTATTATATACACGGTTTACTGCGGACTTGTCAATAGTTAATTTTTAATGGATGCAATTTGCTAGTCTATTTGGAACAGACGGCTGGGGCGGTGCTGTTCGGCGACATCTATGGAGATATCAACACCTTCGGTAAGACCTTTTGTTGCAAGAAAATTGCGCATGAAGTTATAAGCAAGCGTTGGGGTGTTGTTTTGTTCGCTTAGGTGGGCAAGTATAATCTGCTGGACACCGGTGCTTGCAAGCTGGAACACGGCAAGGCTTGCAGCAGCGTTGCTTAAGTGTCCTTTGCTACCTGCTATTCGCCTTTTTAAAAAAGCGGGATACTTTACATTGTTTTGCAGTTTTAAAAGGTCGTGGTTGGATTCAAGCATGACGATTTGACTCCCTGCAAGGCGGTTGATAAGTTCCGGCGCGGCGGTGCCAAGGTCGGTTGCGATACTTATTTTGGCGTCATCTTTTTCAAAGGTATAGCCGAAACAGTATTGGCTGTCATGCGGAACCGAGAAAAAGTCCACGGCTATGTCGCCGATTTTAAAGCTTTGCCCGAATGTTTCCAGCAAATTTTCCGCGAAAAAACCTATTTCATCCGTTATTACACCAACGGTTTCGCTGTGCAGATAGATTTTAGTCTGGAATTCTTTTAAAAAAGCGGCAACTCCGCCCACATGGTCGCTGTGTTCGTGTGTTATAAGAATTGCATCAATTCGGTCTGGGCGGATGCCCGCTTGGCTCATGCGGTTTTTAAGTTCGCGTATAGACAGCCCGACATCCACCAATATCTGGGTGTTTTCACTTGCCACATAAGTGCAGTTGCCTTTGCTGCCGGAGCCAAGGCTTTGAATCTTAAGCATCCAGTACTATAATACAAAGAAGCCAAGTTTTCAATCAAAAATTTTGCTACTCCTACTTGAAGATTGGAATTGACATTACTTAAACTATGTGATAAGGATTATCATGAAGTTTCAATTTAAATTTTTTACGGCAATTGCGGTGATTATCACGGGAATAGGTACTACGATTTTTAGTGTTTTACAAATGATTTCTGTAGATTCTAAGTATCCATCAGCAAATGACTGGTATTCAATTTTTTATAATTCGTCGGCGCAGCATTCTTTGCTGGTTGTTATATTCCTTTCTTTTGCGGTCACCGGACTTGCAACTGCGTTTGCCTTTAGAAAACAGCAAAAGAGAATTGCAATAATAATTCTTGTTGCTATCAGTACACTGCTTGTAAGTTTTATTTTGACAGCCCAAGTAAGTTCAAAAATAATTCCTTCTCCATGGACAATCTGGCTTATTATAGCAGCGTGCGTAATTTCTATTATATTAGTTTCTGTATATCTTGGAATCGCAAAAAGTTTTCCAAAGAAAAGAACAAATGAAACTGTTATGCGAACTCTTATGCGAAAGTATGAATCCGGGTTCAGAATTACTGCTGCAATTTTGGGCATTATTGTATCAGGAATAATAATATTTTTTGAAGTAGTGTCAGTTTTTGCAATTTGCGACAGCTCATTTGCAATAGATAATGTACAATCAGATACTTGGGCAATTGCGATGTTGATTTTTACTGTTATTTATTGTGCTTCAATATTGACACTAAGCATTTTGTTCTGTGAAAAGCACCCGCATAAAAGTGTGGCTATTACTCTTATCACTTTAAGCGGTATATATGCTTTACTGTATATATTAGAACTTATAAGTGTGAATATGGGGATGATAAACACTGCTTCGTTGGTTTTCGTTGTTATTTTTTTGATTTTATTTATTTTGGTTATCGCTTTTGCAAGCGTTCATCTTGTAAAAACAAAAATGCCTTTGAATTTGGAAGCTGTATTGTCTGCACAGAATCCTTTGACAGATACGTCAACTTCTGTAAAAGTTCTTCCGGATTTTGCGGTTGAAAAAACTAACTTGGACGGATATGCCGCCAAATTAACTGCAAAACTGGATGCTTATAAAAAGTTAAAGGAAGATGGTGTGCTTACAGACCAGGAATACAAGGCAATGGTCTTAAAAGAATTGGAAAAATAAGTTATCTGCTGCTTCTAAAAAAGCGTTGTTAGTAAATATTTTTTTGTTTATACTATTGTGATGGACAAATTCGCGAAAGATAAAGAGTATCGTTCTGCTGTGGAAAAATCTGCAAAAAGCGGGGAGTATCGTTCGGCTGTAGAGGAGTATCGGGCGGCGTTTGACGGGAAGTCGGCGGCTTTTACGTATTTCATGGTTATCTTTGCCATAGTTCTTGCAACTTTGGTCGCGGAGGGTTTGCGGGAGGGCGGAGTTATTGATATAAATAACTTTTGGACGTTGGTCTTGTTTACCTTTGCGAAGTATGTTTTGCTTGCCGGGGTTTTTTTCTTGGTGATGCGTCAAAGCCGGCTTGGGCGGCGCGAGCTTTTTGACGAAATACAACTGCGCAAAAAAGTGAGTGCCAAAAATGTGGGCTTGGCGGTGCTTATAGCCGGACTTTCCATTGTTGGGTTTATACTTGTGTCTTCCGGATTCAGCGAGCTGCTTCGAACTTGGGGTTATGCGGCAACGGGCGGCGATATTGCTATGAACTCGTTTACAGATTACTTGGTTCTGGTCGTTCTTTTGGCGGTGATTCCGGCGGTTGTCGAGGAATTGCTTTTTCGGGGCATAATTCTAAGCGGGCTTTTGCAGTTCGGGCGGGTTACAGCCGTCATTGCAAGCGCGGTATTGTTCAGTCTGTTCCACCTTAATCCGGACCAAACCGTTTTCCAGCTTATTTGGGGTATCGTGCTTGGGCTTGTTGTGTTGCGTACCGGGAATTTGGTATATACAATGATACTGCACTTTGTTAATAACTTTTTGGTATTAACGTATACATATATTGCCGGAGATGTAAGTATGCTGCTTGTTTGGGATGTCAAAACAATTGTTATTACAGTTGGTTTGGCGGCGGTTAGTATACTTTTCATCCGAAAGTGCCTGCAGGTTATGGAACGCTATCAAACCGTGCGGGCAGCAGAGTCTTTATCAGAGGAAACTTTGGAAAAGCGACAGGAAAGATTTCTTGCATTTGCTAACTTAGGATATTTTATAGGGGTTGCGTTGGCGGGGCTTATCTGGATAATGGAATTTATGGGGTAATATGCAGGAAATTGACATAAAGAACAATGAAGTGGATAATGCGGAACAAAGCCGGAACTTTTGGGCGGGGGATAGGGTCTTTTTAACCGCGCTTCTTGCGTATGCCGCGGTTATGTTTTTGATTGCGGGTTTGCGGGTTGTAAGCGCTCTTGGGTGGCTGGATTCGTTAAGCGCTCATGCATCGGATGTTGCATGGTCGGTTATATCTCAGGTTTTCATTATGCTTTTGGTACCGCTTGTTGTCATGAAACTTGCATCGCGGCAGTCCTTTAAAAAAACTGCGGTGGACTTTGGCTATGGCAGGACTACGGGAAAGGTAATCGGTTATGCTTTTATCCTTGGAATACTGCTTTACGTTTTCAATATTTTTGTCGCGGGAGTATCTACTGCAATTTTGACTTTTATCGGGTTCAGGTTTGCGTCCGGCGCGTCGTCGTTTGACGTGGGCTTAAGCGGGTTTGCGATTTCCATTATCCTTGTGGGGGTTTTGCCCGGAGTTTGCGAGGAGTGCGCGCACAGGGGATTGCTATTGCAGTCTTTTGCGGGAAAGCTGGGGACATGGCGCGCGGTGCTTTTTTCCAGTCTGCTGTTCGGGCTTATGCATATGAATATCTATCAAACTTTTTATACCATGGTTTTGGGATATTTGATTGCGCTGTCGGTGCTTGCCACGCGGAGCATCTGGACGGGTGTAATAATGCATTTTTGTAACAACGCAATCGGCACTTATTTGCAGTTCGCCCAAAACAATAATTGGCCGTTCGGAAACATTATGCAGCCGCTTTTGAACCTGGTTACACAGCCGTTCGGAGTGATTATGTTTTTCCTGTTTTTCTATTTAGTTTACTTGATGATAATGAGTATCATACACCGCTTTGCAAAAGAGAATTATATAAAAAACGAGAAACTGTATTTCGTGCGATTCTTGAAAGCCAATCCGGGCTTTATTAAGGCAAGGCAGGAGCGAGGGCAGAGTATCTCGCTGGATGATATGAGCGCAAGCGTGCGGAGCTACCTTGCCGGTCTGCGCAAAAAGGACGTTATAAGGTTTTACCTGGACAGGCAGGAGCCGCGGCAGAAGATGTCGGTCGCGGAAAAGACGGTGCTTTCGGGCATCATCATGTTCGGTGCATTGGTAACTGTTTTTACTTTTGTTTGGGGAATGCTATAGAAGTCAATGGTCATTAACTAGATACGGGGGTGCTATGCTAAACATAAGACTATGGGTTGTGGGTGGGCTTAGGGAAAAATTCTTTGCAGAGGCGGCGGGCGAATATGCCAGGCGGCTTACCAAGTATTGTAAGTTTGAAGTTTTTGAGATTAAAGAGAGCACAGTTGCCAAAGAAACCGAAGAACTGCGGTCGCGGATGGTAAGGGCGGACGGAGCGGTCAAGGGCTATGTGTTTCTTTGCGACGTAGGGGGCGGGTTGGTGACAAGCTTAGGTTTGGCAAAGAAACTGGAAAAAATTTCCGCGATCCACAGCACCGTAAACTTTATTGTCGGCGGAAGCAACGGGGTCGGTGCTGCGCTTGACAGCTTAATAGGCGCGGCGGGAGAAAAAATAAGTTTCGGCAAAATTACTTTGCCGCACCAGCTTTTCAGGGTGGTTTTGACCGAGCAGATTTACCGGGCTTTTACAATCCTTAAAGGGGAGAAATATCACAAGTGAATTGACTTAATGAGCGTAGCTTAATCTTTCATCTTTTTTTCTTAAAAAATTCCCGTAAAATATCGCTGCAATCTTTATCCAAGTCAAATTCGATGTCTGTTTTCCAATTAAGGTCGCTGTCGGACTTTGCGCCGGCGATGACTTTTTGAAGCCTTGCGTTGACCGCCGCCCCCATGCACATAGCACAGGGCTCGAGTGTCACATACATAACGCAGTCATCCAGCCGCCAGCTTTTAAGCGCTTTGCACGCTTTGTCAATCGCAATAATCTCGGCGTGCGCAAGTGCGTTCTGCCGGCACTCCCTTAGGTTATGAGCGCGCGCAATTATTTCCCCATGCCTTACAATAACCGCGCCGATAGGTACTTCGCCCTTTTTCGCCGCCTTTGCCGCTTCTTTAAGCGCTTCCGCCATAAAGTCCATAGTTTTGCTCCCCCTGTCTTTTTATTTATTGCACTTTAGGGCGTGTCCCTAAAGTAATTCGGGATGACTTGGCAAGCAAAAATTTGTCATTTTCTCGGTCACATATCCCGGATATGCTCCCTTAAAAATGCCTAAATTTTTTCCTTGGGAAATCTGCCCGCAATTCACCTAAATGACTTTAGGGACACGCCCTAGCCAGCCATGCAGTAAGCGCCCTTGTTATTCTGCTTTGGGCGATTGGGATGTCTTTGTTCAGTTTTTTTATCAAATCTTTCATGTATTCGCGCTGGGTGTGGTGATTCATGGGGCAAGGGTTTGTAAGAACGGGAAGTTCGTCTGCTGTAATGGTGGCTTGGATTTCTTTCTCACTTGCATAAACAAGCGGGCGGATTAAGGTTAAATCGCTGCGGTCAAGATATGAAACCGGCTGGAAAGTATTCAGGCGTCCTTCGTATATCATGCTTAGGAAAAATGTTTCGATAAGGTCATCGGCGTGGTGTCCGAGCGCGATTTTATTGCAACCTTCGCGCTTTGCGGCGGCGTTCAGCATTCCGCGGCGCATTTTGCTGCAAAGACTGCACGGGTTTTTCTCGTGCCGGATATTGAACAACACATCGAAAATATTGGACGGCTCGACCAGATATTTTATCCCTAGGTCTTCACAAAATGTTTTAATGTGGCTGTAGTCGGTTTTGCCGCCGCTGCAGTCTATTGTTATTGCGATAATTTCAAAGTTTTTAAGGAAACCCCGCACAACAGGGAAGCTTAGATTTCGGGAAGATTTTCCTCCGGATGCGACAGAACAGGTTGTGGGTGTTCTATCTTTGGGCGGGGCTGCCGAAAGTCCGAATTTTTTGTAATCGGAAAGCGCTTTCAACAAAACAAGGCTGTCCTTGCCGCCGCTTACGCCGACCGCTATTCTATCGCCGTCTGTAATCATATGAAAGTCTTGGTCAGCGCGACGCAAATGACCCAGTATTGTTTGGAGTCTGTCTTTTTGCGCATTTGATTTCATGGGGAAGTATAGCATTACGGGGAGCATGAGGCAAGTACGGTGCGATAATGAAATTTGCTTATTATATCCTCTGATGAAGTGCTTAAATATCGTGACGGAGAAAAATTCGGTTGATTAATAATTTCCCGGTGTTTACACTTGTTGTATGGACAGTGTTATTTCCGTTGAAAACTTGACCAAAGATTATGGAAACAATGCGGGAGTTTTTGATATCTCGCTTAATGTCAAAAAGGGTGAGGTTTTCGGGTTTCTTGGTCCGAACGGTTCGGGCAAGACAACAACGATGCGGCATTTGCTTGGTTTCATAAAAAGCGGCGGCGGGAAATGCTCGATTTTGGGCATGGATTGCTGGGAAAAACCGAGCGAGATTCAAAAACATGTCGGCTATGTCGCCGGCGAAATTGCGCTGCCGGACGGTATGAACGGACAGAATTTACTTGCTCAAATTTCAAGAATGCGCGAAGTAAGATTGGATCGCGCAAAGGAATTGTGTGAATACTTTGATATTGACCCGAACAACAAAATCAAGCGGATGAGTAAGGGCATGAAGCAAAAGGTTGCGCTTGTCTTGGCTCTTATGCATGACCCCGAGATACTGCTGCTGGACGAGCCGACAAGCGGTCTTGACCCGCTTATGCAGGACAAATTCTGTGACCTTATTTTAAAAGAAAAAGCGCGCGGAAAAACCATCATGCTAAGCAGTCATATGTTCAGCGAAGTTGAGAAAACCTGCGACAGAGTTATGATTATAAAACAGGGCAGAACCATTGCGGAAATCGATATGCATGGAATCGAAAAAAGAGAGCCCGAATTTGTAGTAACAAAGTTCAGTTTGGAAAAATATTTCCTGGATTATTACAGAAAGGAAGGGCAGAAATGAAAAAACTTTTTTCTTTTCAGATAATAAAGCAAAGCTTGAAAAGCGCATGGATTTGGTGGCTTATTTTTATTGCGGTTACTTCGGTAAACCTTTTGGCTTTCCCGTCCACAGAAACAGATAAGGCAAGCTTGTTGAATTTATTTATAGACACGGGAATTGCCGGAAACGGTCTTATTTTTACTATTATTTTTGCGGTCATGTTTTCCAATATTTTTATAACAAGCGAAGTTGACCGTGGAACTTTGGCGGTAACGCTTAATACTCCGACAACAAGGCGGCAGATACTGTTTTCAAAAACTTTAATTTTTGTGACACTGCTTCTTTCTTTTGTTTTAGTTGTAGGTATTGTTGGCGCGCTTTCGCCGCTTATGTACGGAATAGATTTTGCTTATGCGAAATGGTGGACGGTTATTCTATTATGGCTTTTTTATGCGCTTGCGGCTGGCGGCATAGCGTTTGCAATCGGCTGCTGGTTTAATAAAAGCCGGTATGCGTTGGCGCTTTCGTCTTTGGTTTTAGGCGCATTCTTTATTTTCAGCATGCTTAGTGCTATAGAAGATTTTGAGTTCCTAAAATACTTTACCTTGCAGACTCTTTTTGATACGAATGCGGTTGTTTCAGGTCAAAGCGTGCTTTGGCAGGCTGTTATTTTGGCGGTTATTGCAATTCCGTTTTATATTATAGGCATAATAAAGTTTTCCAAAAAAGATTTGCCGATATAAAATTTTAAAATACTATCACTTTTTGTCATGCATACCGTCTTTTTTTTAAAAGTGAATGTATAATGCGACAAGGTGAGTTTGGGAACAGAAGTAAAGACACGGCAGGCAATTGTTACGCTATTGATATATTTAGCAGTACTCCTCAAGATGGATTTCTGTTGCCCGTGACCGTTCAGGTTTTGTTCTTTAAAAGGAAATCGTTTGACAGGTGAAACATAAAATATCTATACTTTTGCATACTAAGTTGGGGGGAACTGTGCGCAAAAGAAGTTTCATGGTTATTGCTGCTTTGATGCTTATCGGCGTTGCGGCTTTTTTTGCCGGCTGTGCAAGCAATCCCGACCCTTATTACAATATGAGCGTTAAGTCAAACAAAAGCGCGATTTCATTGGAACTTGACTTCAACAGTGACGGCAGTCTTGATTATTCCAGAAGTAAAACATACGACAATTTCACCGTGTCCGTAAGCAATGCGCCGGGGATGGTAAGCAATGCCGCCAGCGCAAGTTCGCTTGACACATCGGTTGCCACTTGCGAGGTTATGAGCACTTCCAAAGGCAGTACGGTTATAAAGGTGACTGCGGTCAACGGCGGACAGACGCAAATAAAGGTGATGGCAGGCGGGGGAGGAAGTTCCACGGAAACGCGCGGCGGGAAGTACGCGCTTGTAGATGTTACCGTGGATATTCCGCCGACTGCTATGACCGTTAAAAGCAATACGTATTTCGGAGTGGAGCGCGGGGGGTCGATAGTACTTGATGAGAACAGTTATAACTTTTATTCCAACGCTTCTAAAATAAGCGGATACGAGCCCACGCTTAAAACGGTGTCCTATGAGTTTGCTCCTAATTTCGCATCACAAGCACTTCAATACGGATGCACGGTTAACGGGTCAGTTCTTACGGTAAGCGCGAATTATCCGATGGATACCATACAGCTTATTCCCACTATTGTTGCAAGCGGGGCGGTGGGCGACCCGATTACTGTGTATGTTTTAAATCCGATATCGCTTGCAAATTTTACTGTGCTGGGCGCGAAAGCTGCGAATACTACCGCAAGCAAACTGCCAACGGTTGAACTTGTAAAAAATGTGTCGGGGAGCGATTTGCTTCAAAGTGCCATTAACTTTCAAAGTTCCGACCCGCTTTATAATAAATTGGGGACAGATTGGGGCTATTCGATTGCGCCGTATGACAACAGTATTGTTTTTATTGACGATAACGGTTTGGGAACGCCCAACTTTATAAGCACTGGGATAGGTGAGACTACGGTAAGCATAAGCGTTTATCCTATCAAGGTAATTGACGGAGTTTCGGTTGCGTTTACAAACTCAGTATTGACTAAAACCGCAAAAATTAAGGTGGAAGTCCGCAATGTCTTTAAAGCGGGTCAGATTGTCTTTACATATGTGAACCCTGCAACCGCGCGCACCGAGATTATGCCAAGTCCGCTTAGTACGTTCTTTTCGCTTGATAATGCGCCTTTCCCTACCGAGTTCACGCTTGGCGTTTTGGACGAACAGGGCAAACTTTCAAACCTTACCATCAACAACACGTCAGAAGAGCCGACCAATAACTATGTTACCTTTGACGTGGGAGGTATCGGGGCAGGGATGACGCAGATGGCAATTTATGACGCGGTGGATATTTCATACAAGGTTTATCCTTATACCGGCAAAGCCGTTTTGATGCAGAAATCGGACTATACAAGGGGAGTGCCTTATAATTCAATCTTTACGGTGACACCTAAGGCTGTATTAAAAGATACAAGCCAAGTAAATACGGACGATGCTTATTTAACCGTTAAAAGCGTGGGGAGCGGCAGCAATACTGCGGTTGACGGCGTGCAGATTAATCTTGATTTTGTGTATCAGATTACATCTTTTAATGTGGTTACGAATTATAATTACGATATTGCGACTTCGACCTCAAGCTGGGTAGACGTGGACAAACTTTGCCCGGTGGCGGACGGTAGCGGGCGGGTGTATTTTTATCTTATGGCGGACGGAAAAACGGATTATGATTGGTATGATTTTATTTTTGAAGGAGCCGCCGCAGATTTGTTTGAGGTCAACAGCGGACTTAACGTAGTAAGCGATGTAAAGAATGATAAAATTACAAGGTTTACTTTGGAAATAAAGCCGGGTGCGGTGCCGGACCCGGACACGCGGTATTGGATGACGGTAAGGCACCGAAGCGGTATTTCGGTAAAACTTGGAATTCAGGTCCTGACGCGGGTAACTGAAAAGCCGAGTTTAAGCGTTTCGGCGGCGGCGAACGGAATGGTTTATGATTCGTTTGTTAATTCGATGGGTGATTTTACCGCTTTGGTTGAAGTTGGCGGGACATATTCGTTTGATGTCAATGCGCGCGGGGCGGCGGGAAATATTAATTATGTGCTTGCCGGAAGCGGCTTTTCGGTGCCGAATGCGCCGGAGGGGCTTCAATTTGACGGCAACCGCTTTGTACCGACAGTGCCGGGTACATACACCTTTACCGGCAATTTTGACGTTTACAATACCGATGTCTTTCCGAACAGCAGTTGGGGGACGATAACCGTCGAGCTTATTGTGGTTAATCCGATTGTTTCCACTTCGTTCAGTAAAAACAATGTGAGTGTGTTTTCAAAATCCACGCTGGGTTTAAGTTCGGCTTTCGGGCTGGACCAAGCGCAGAGCAGGACAGACTTTTATTTACAGTTTGCATATGCTTCGGGCGCGGCGGCGGATTGGGCTTCACGCGCGGATTACAAAGGTTATGAATACAGTATATCGGTTACATTCTCTTTTGCCGGAATGAAAAAGATTGATGATGGACATTACAAAAGCGATTTGATTGACCTTTGGCAAGACCCGGATAATCCGCTGCATTTTACCGTGCAGGGCTTGCAGTCCAGTGTCAATCCCATCGATATAAGTTTTATAGTTAATCAGGTCTTTACAAAAGGCACGGAAACTTATACCGTGAATTTCCTGTCTACAATGGACAAATATCATCCGAATGCGGGCACGGATGAGGGGTCTCACTTTTTTGTTACCGTTAACGATGCGGTGACGGTTCAGAATATCTATGTTGCCGATGCAACGGACAGTTTGAATATCATGCTTTATGCAAATGCCGCGAATACCGGAGTTGATCCTACCGCGTTAACTCTGCGCGCGAGTGTTTATCCGCAGAACGTAAATAACAGCAGGGTCGGGTTTGGCTTCTTGGACGGCGGAGAAATCGTTCAAGCTATAAGCGATAACGGAATACCGGTTATTTCGGTGAATAAAACCACAGGATTGGTTACTGCGTATGCAAGCACTATTTCAAGTAGATTGGACATAACACTTGTGGTTTATGCTGCGGACAGTTTGAACGGCGATTTTGGGATGCCCGGAACTTATATCAAGATACCGGTTTATATCTACGACACGTCCGGCACGAATAACGAGCGTGTTATCCGGAATTTGGAGGAGTTTTTACAGGCGTTTTATGTTAAGTCCTCATCGAGTTATACGGGCACTTTTACAGAACTTGCGGCGGCGGGGCGGCTTGTCAGTCGGACGGATTTGGGGGTAACCAAGGGGGCGGTAACTTATAATTGCTATTATCAGCTTGCTGCGGATATTGATTTATCTCCGGTTTATGTAAATGCAAACACTTACCTTCCGATGGTACAGCATTTTGGTGAATCAGGTTCGGCGGTGTTTAACGGGTCAAAGCCCACTGCCGCCGGAATGGGCGAGTGTTATTCGGTTATTAATTTCAAAGTTCCGGAACAGGTTGGTTCGGTGACAGGTCTTTCCGAGGAGTACCGCGGCTTTTTCGATGTAATTAACGCCCACGGAACTGTTCAGTCCGTGAACTTTACGAATGTGTCGGGCAAGATGACATCTGCCGGCAATACTTCGCGCACGGAGCAGTGTGTCGGAGTTATCGCCGCCGTTAACAAAGGCACAATTAAAAATGTAAGTGTTATTATAGCTGATTCTGCACCGCTTAGTTTTGTGGTCGGATATAACAATAATGTGGGAAATAAAACCACTGCCAATATCGGCGGAATTGCAGGCAGGAACGAGGGGGAAATATCGGAAACTGCGGACGGGCGGCTTTATGTATCCGGGACGATTGTTGTTGATTTTTCGGTTAATTTGCAAGCCGGTTATTATACAAATGTGAACTTCGGTGGGTTGGTTGGGCTTAATACGGGGAAAGTTTACGGGAAAAACAGCGGCATTGTTTTAGGGGGTGACGGGATTGCGAACTGCGATGCAACGCTGGAACTTGTAGGTGATGACCGCGACCTGCCCGTCAGTCCGGACAACTTTGTCAATGCCGGCGGAATTGCGGGGTGGAACGCAGGTGCTTCGGCGGATATTAACGGGCTTTTGACCCAGTGCCTTGTATACAACAGTGCCTATACTAACGCCAATTCGGGCGGAGTTGTCGGGCACAACAGCGGCGGCGCAATATTGCAGTACTGTGCAAGCAACAGTGCGGTCTATGCAAGGAACTCGGTCGGCGGAGTTGCGGGAAGGAATACTGGCGTGCCGGCTTCGGCGCAAAATAACAGCCGAATTGAGTACTGCTTTTATGAAAACTATCTTAATGAAAAAGTTAAAAGCAAACTTATTACGCTTCTTAAAGATAATGTCTATGTGACCTATTGGGGCAACGGGGACGCTTTTTATTCCGGACTTATTTTGGACGGGCAGCGGTCCAACAGCACCACTGATTATTATTCGGATTCGGCGAACACAATCGGAGGAGTGGTGGGCGTGGATGATGCCGGCGATGTAAAGTATTCGTTTGCTTCGTCGATGTTCAACAATAAAGTGCAAAATGTGGATGTCTTTGATTTGCCATACAAGGGCGATATTTATGTTATTGGAAGCCGGAATGCGGTTGTGGGCGGTGTTATCGGGCGGCTTGAAGCAAATTCGGTAGCAGACCGAAACGCGCAGATTTTGGGCTGTTATTCCACGCTGACGGTTTATTATGACTTTGAAAACAATGTAAGCAGTTCCGGCGATACCAACGATGTTACAAGAATCGGCGGACTTATCGGTGTGCTTAATACGGTTAAGGCACAAGTCAAATACTGTTATGAAGATGTGGATTTGAACCTTGTGCTTAGTCCGTTATACGGTGCTGTTTCGTTTGGCGGTTTTGTGGGCGGTGTGGAAATTACCGGCACAGAAATTATTTTTGATTCGTGTTATGTGCACAATACATTGTTTTCACAGCCTTTACCGACAATGCCCTTGCAGACAATAGTTACAAATGGGCAGGACAGCCGTGTATTTGCGGGACCTTATGCTCCTATGGGGACCGCGATTACCGGAATGATGAGTAATTGCACTAATGTTGCAAGCGGTGCGGGGATTAATTTGGATACGAAAAATTGGGTTGATGGTGTCAACGGCGCTCCCAGCAAGGGTATTTTTGCTTATGACGATGTTACTCAAGGAATAGAGTATCTTTATCCAGTGGTTATGGTGAACGGCAGTCCTTACGTTATTGCTTCTCCTAAAACGATAACACTTACGCTGCAGGATGCGGAAACTTATAAGTCTATATTCGGCAAAGTCCAAAACAACCGCGGCGGGTTTAACTTTGTGGTGCCGGATGAACACGGAACAAGCGCGGCACTGTTTTACTCCGGCGGGAATTATACCGCTTCCGATATCGCCGCAAATAGGTATTATTTAAGCGATATATTTGCGGTTTCTGTTGACCCGGCGATTGCCGCAAAGAAAATTTCTTACAGTATTCAGGGCGCGGGCACGGAAGCGGTAGTACAGGGGTATACACTGGATGCGGACGGCAGTCCAAGGTATTACATCGACGTTAAAAAAGCGGGGGTAACCTTTAATTTAGTGGTAACATCCGACCGGTTCTTGATTGATGAAAGCGGCGTTATGACTGCCGCCAAAACAATCCTTAAATTCAACACAGTGAACAGTATCGGCGTGAATACTGCGCTTGCTTCGTTAAACGGCGTGATAGGACGCGCTTCGATGGACGGCAGGAGCACCATTGCAAACGGCACCTTTGACGTTCAGACCGGAGTTAATTTTAACTTAAACGCGGGCGTTACCATGTCGGGGAGCGCTAAAGTTGCGGGCTGGAATGTTCGGATAAAAAACACGGGCGCTGTGAGCACGCAGTTGATTGGCGGAAGCGGGGAGTTCCTTAATACCGGGACGCTTGTTTTCCAGGGAATAGGTACGGCGGATTTCGAGTTCATGCCGACGGTAACGGGTGCGGATGGCACGGTGTATCTGTGTGACGCGCTTGCGGTTAATGTGACGGCGAATGTCTGCGGCGGCGCGGTGGAAGTTTCCTTTGACCAAAGCACCAACAGCCCAAACGGAACATTGGGCGGAAGCATGATTGATACTTCGGTAATTGCAAGTTATGACGGAACTTTTGCGACCGACCTTGAACCCGGAAACTTTGGCAGTGTCTCAACCGACGGAGTTACCACGCAAATGCTGCTTAGTCTTACGGACTTCAGCATCCGCATTAACGGCTTGAACTATGCGCTTTTTGCGCAGGACAAGGCTACCGGCAGGTATGCGACTTCGACCGTGCGCTCTAACATCGGCGGTCAGAATGTTGATTTGTTGTTCCAAATAAAAGTAAATTCATATGAGCCGACCGCCAATTATCATGGTCTTGGAAGTTATACCGAGTACCGCTTTACGATTTCGGTGTCAGTTGTGGTGGATGCAAACGGAAAACTTTACGGTAATATAAACGGACCAGATGCGATGAATCCGGTTATGGCGTTTGCGGAGGACTTTGAATTCAGCGGTCAGATCTTTATGGTCGAGAAGTATATACGGACCGGATATACTCCCAAGATTGCGGTTACCAACCTTGACCTTGTGGCGGCGGATTTGAAGTCGGTGGATATTCAGCACTATGCGAATACTCAGATTGATTCAAATAACGCTTTGACGATGGACGAAACCCAGCCGCAAAGCACGGATATCTATGTTCAAGACGGCTTGCAGGGGCTTTTAAAGGTCTATGCAATGCCATATTATGCAACCATTAAGGACTTCAGCTTTGCGATGAATGAGGATGCCGCGCCGACACTGCAGCTTGTCGGGCACACGGATACTAAAAGCGGCAGTCTTCCGATTTACGAACAGTGGGATATCGTGCTGGTGCAAAAGGTGTGGAACGGGAAGCAGTATGTGAACTTTGCGGGCGGCGCGAACAACCTTGCGGGCGACGGGAAGTATCATTTTTATCAGGTCTCCAGCGTTAACAGCGACGGAATTTACACATGGAACGGGGTTTATTACATTCAGACCACGATTGCTTCCACGAAAACCCAGTATATTTGGAGGGGTGCGGACGGACTTGGCGATAAAAACGGCAAGATGCCGGCAAGTCAGGCTGACCTTGAGAATTACTCGACAAAGGTAAATATTTCCGAGCCAACGATGCGTATTCAAAGCGGTGTATTTAACCTTACCGCCGCGTTCACGACCAACAACGACAGAGTTATTACAAAGTCAGTGAAACTGTACGCAATTGAAAAGCCGGGACTTTACTTCCAAGTAGACGGTCAGACTGTCACGCAAACCGAGCAGGCTGTCGGTACATACATGGGTTTCAGCGTCCGCCTTGTGCCTGCAGACAAGACAACCATACTTAATACTTTGGACACTTTATATCCGTGTTCCGTCCGTGTCGACGGTGTGATTAACGAGAGCCTTGCAAAAGTAGAGAACTTTGACACGGAAGCCAATGTCGGTACGGTTTGGATTTCTTCCCAAATCGATATGAATGCGAAAGTGGAACTTGTCTTTGAATACAGGCAAATCGAAAGCAACGGCGCGGTTATGGAGTATAAGTGGGATACTAATAACGCCGCGATTTTGACTATTACGCCGGTCTTGTTTAAGGTTACGGGTATTTACGTTCCGGGAGTTTGGGGCGATACGATACGGCTTGCGGCTGACAACAGACAGACGATGCAGCTTAAAGCTTATGTAACCTATGCAACCGAAGGACCGGGGATTAATGCGGCGGTGACTGCAGCTGCCATAGCGGACTTTAACAAAAAACTTAACAATGATTACAGCGAATGGATAACTTGGACCGTCAACGGACAGAAACTTAATACCAATTGGAATTCGCTGACAGAGTTTTACAAGGTTCCTGCGTCCGGCGTTAATTTTTACCTTGGAATGTATTCCGGAATTACTAATATTGCGAACCCCGGCGCGGTTGCAGGACAGAAGTTTATTTTGGATTCCTCGTCATCTGCGGGTGCAAGCACCTTGTACATTGAAATGCCCTTGAAGTATACGAACGGAATACCTGCGCTTGTGGAAAGTTCTCCCAAGACGCTTGCCGCGGCGTATAATATTTCCACCAATACAAGTTCAAGTGCTCAGCCGATTCAGATTTGGCAGGACACGGCTTACCAGCTTTTAAATATGCAAAGCGGCTACGATTATATCCTGATGGAAGATATCGATCTTTCACTGATTCAGGGGATGGAGAACGGCTGGACTCCGATTACTTTTGCGGCAAGGAGTCTGGACGGGAATAACAAGAAAGTTACTATTAACAAGTTTAACCTTGGCGCGCTTCCCATCAATATTGGGTTGTTTAGTAGTATTGAACAGGGCAGTGTTGTAAAGAACCTTAATGTTGCGCTTCCGAACGGCAATGCCGCGTTGGACATAAATTTGGTGAATTATGCTTCGCTTGGGGAAGCGGCGGTCAATGTCGGAATCTTGGTAGGGCAGAACAACGGCGGAATAATTACGAACTGCGCGGTGGTAAGTCAGAAACAGTTCGGATATAATGCGGACGGATATGTCACTGTTAATTATGACAGCTCGACCTATGATAAAGCTTTCGGTAAGGGGCAGCAGGCTGTTATAACCGTGAACTGTCCTCTCCTTACAGTGTATTACGGCGGCTTAGCGGGGCGGAATAATGCTTTCGGAGTTATAAGCAACAGCAGGGTGATGATTGATGTGGTGGTCGGAAATTATGTGCCGACCGGCGAGACAAATACGAATGTTTTAAAGAATGTGGTTGTGGCGGGCTTTGCGGCGGTGAACAGCGGAACTATTGTAAGCAGTTTCTTTCGTGACGGCAATATTTTGAACTATGCAAGCGGTGCGACCGTGGACTTTAACAATCGGACTGCGGGATTTGTGGGCTATAACGCCGGGGCGAATGACAACGAAATGGGCGACGGTTTAAGCGACGGCATTATTAAGGGCTGTTATGCAATGGGCGTGGCGGACGAGCTTAACACAAACGGCACGGTGAAATATGGCAGGATTGAATCTTACGGCGGAGTGGGCGGATTTGCTTATACCAACTCCGGCACGATTGAGGACTGTTATGTCAATGTCAGAATAACGATGAGCAGCTCCGCCAGCGCCTTTGCGGATACGAACATCGGCACACTGACGAATTGTTTTGTGAATAATGATAAGCCCGGGTCGATGCTCTCGACATATTATGCGTTTATTAGAAATTTAGAAACAGGCAGCGTTGTGGATAATTGCACATACGTCTCTATGGACAAGGCACTTCCGCGTGGTTTTAATGGAACCACGATTATTTCAAATACGGACAGCCTGAGGGAGTTAAACAGTTCTTTAGACTATGATAATTATATCGGCGACGTTGAAAACTTTAGCAAGCCGAACGGCAAAGGTGTTGCATTCAGCATTGGCACTTACACGGACAGCGACCCAGTTACAATTTGGCAAATGGTGCCCAAAAAGATAAATGCAACGGAAAATATATACACTCCGGAATTGGTGAGCGCAAATGATATCGCAGTAAGCATTCGCATGGTGGAAAATGTAAAAGACTTGGACGGCAAAACTATTCTTTCTTATTCGCCGTATGCTTTGGGGTCGCGGCAAAATCCTATCCCGATAACCAATGCAGAGGAATTTAATCAACTTATCTATAAGGGCTCGCAAGCTGATGCGCTTGACCAAGTCCAAACGGGAATGCTTGATTATTCGGCAAATATTTACAGCGGTTATATAAGACTTGTTAACAATATCTCTATGGCAAAAATGAATGCGGACGGCACGGGCGGAGATTTGACAACCGGCGACTTTATGCAGACTTATAAAACCGTGTTCGGCGGCACTTTGGACGGAAACGGGCTTTCGATTAATGATATTGTTACTCCGGGGAATGTAGTGGATGCGACATCGCGCGGGCTGGAAGGGGTTGGTTTGTTCAGTTCGGTGGAAAATGCAACGGTTAAAAATCTGGGGCTTGGAATCGGCACCGGTTTGGTAAGCGGAAGTACAGTCGGAATCTATGCGGAAGCTGCGACCTATGTCGGAGGGCTTGCAGGGACTTCCAAGAACAGCAATCTTGCGGATATCAGCATAACGTCTAGTGGGTCGGCGGAGATTGTAGGAAAATGTTTAGTAGGAGGGCTTGTCGGTTACGCCGAAACAAGCACGGACACAGTTATAACTGGCATAAAGTCTGGTGCGGCGGTTACTTCTGAGCAAAATACGACGGCTATATTGCCGACTTTCGCTTTTGATACCGGCGCAGATTATGTCAACCACGGACGCACCGGCGGATATAAAGACGTTGGAATTGCGGGCGGGATAATAGGTATGGTGTCGGGTGCGGGGAAGATTACCAATATCAAAAACTTTGATGCGGATTCGACCATGGCGGTTACGGGTGAAGTGGCGGGCGGCTTGATAGGGGCTGTGGATGTCGGTGTAGATATTTCGGGGGCGTGGTATTCGACCACTAAGACCTCGGGCGTTGCGGCACTGCGGGGGAAGTATTATATTGGCGGGCTTGTGGGAGTTAATCTTGGCAAAATTCATGACAGCCAAGTAACTTTGCCGAGTATGAACATCCAGTCCGCAGCGGACAATAACGGGACAGCGGTTATCGGAAATGCGGCAAATTATATTTTTTATTCAGGCACCGGCAGTGAAATGAAAACCAATATACACGGAATGACGGTCGGCGGAGCGGTGGGGTTCAATACGGGAAGTGTGGATTCGGTGACCGTGCAGGTCGGTATGGGTGCAACGAACTTTAATTACGTCTTGGTGGTCGGCGGAGTTGTGGGGGAAAACTTGGACGGCAGTGTGATGAATTGCAAACTTAACAATAGTACCATCAACGGGGGTTATTATATCGGCGGCATTGTGGGCATGAACTATGGTGACGCAACCACAGCCGTAAGCGGGAATACTATAAGGGACGACATTTCATGGGGAGAAAATATTTTATTTAATCCGTATAGTAATGCATTTGTTACGATAGACCCGCTTGCGGTAAACCCGCCGCCTTTTAATGTTTTCGGGGGCGGCACGGATACAAAGTACAAAAATCTTTTGGTTTTCTTTATTCCTGCAAGTTCAAGCATTTTAAACTATACTACTCGCTATCCGGATAACGTATCCGGTCAGAACTATTATAGCGCGCGGTCTTTGTTTACGGGGGCGCAAATCGGAGTAAATTTTGATACGGATATTATATTCAGCGGAGATACGATGAATCTTGACCGCGTATTCGGGTTGTACAGTGTTGCCAGAACTCCACAGATTACGTCTGCACCCGCATTGAAGCCAACAGTGCACGCGGGCGGTACTTTGACTTTGGGAGTGAGTGCGGCATCCTTGGATGGCGGGACAATATCGTTTGCGTGGTATAAGAATACTGTAAACAGCACGACAGGCGGACAATTGGTAAACGGGCAAGTGTCATCAAGTTTTTCAGTGCCGGCGGGTGATTTGTCTGTGGCGGGTAAAACTGTTTATTACTATGTTGTAATTACCAATACGGTAACTATCGGCACAAGTACCAGCACTTCGAGCACCTCAACTGTTATGCTTTTTACAGTTAGTGTAGTGGTTTAGGAGAAAAAAATGCGAGCTTGAACAGAGTAAATAGCGGCGCGTTAGTATTGAACAGCGTAAAACAAGTTGCCATACGCCGGAATTTTGGTTATAATATGTCCAAGTAATTCGGGAGGAAAACATGAAAAATGATGAACTACTGATACAAGATAATATGCGCACGGTGGGCACGAACAAAGTGAGTAGCACTCCATTAGGGAGTATAAGCCATAAAACCGAAACGGGGCGCATTCCTAAAGAGAAAACAGAGGCACTTAAAGAGTTAGAAAAAGCGATTACAAATGTAAATTATTATTTAGAACAGTCCCAAAAAGATACAATGGCTGGCGGGGACTTGGATAAGGCACGTATTGGAGCTGGGGTGTTTTCAGGAGTAATTGCTGTGATACAAGCGACGGCGGCGTTTATCGAGCCGTCACAACTGACATTCTTTGTGACTGCTTTAGGAATGACGGCAATAAATGCCTTGATTTTTCAACCCGAACTTAAAAAGTTAAATGCGAAATGGGAATTGCCAAACGCTATTTGGAAAGCTAAGGACCTTTTTGCTAAAGTTGCAAAAAGCAGTTTGTTGACTCTACAAGAGAAAGAAGAGCTTGCATTTTTAAAGGAATCGTTCGATCGGCAAATGATTCGCAAAAACGATTCATTGAAAGGACAAAAACCAAACGCAGGGCGCAGCGCAAGCGATAATAACGAAAGGACGATATAGACGAATGTTGGTATGAAAAAAAATAAACAGCAAACCGGATCAGATAAATCGTTAATAGAGATTTCAAATGAACAACAGAGTCCGCAATATAAGCGGCGAGAAGAAGTAATTAAGCTTCTGAAGCAAAAAGGGCTTGATACAGCCGAGTTGTTTAAGAAACTTGAACAGGATCTTAGCAAAGCTGAGTATTATTTACGATTGAGATCGAAGGATCCAAAGGATCCATCTGATTATGGAATGGGTATGTTTGCACTTGCACTACTTGCAGGAGTGGCAGCTGACGTGGCTTTTGTTATGTGTATTCCGGACGATGTAGCAAAAAACGGAAGTACCATTCTAGCAGCCATGGGAGCTTTTGCGACTGGGTATTTTGCTTTTGCTTCCTCGATTCTTAAGATAAGTAAGTTATATGCAAATAGTAAATTTACAAACATAATGGAAAGGGCGAACAAACTTTTCGAAAAAATTAAGGAAGAAGGTTTAAATGAAGAAGCAGACAAAATAGGTAACCTTCGTTTATTTAACGTGTATAATCAAGAACTTTCTAGCAAAAACAAACGGGGGTTTTTGAAACAAAAACCGAATAAGCCTGAGAAAATGATGTAATGTGTTTTTCCTTATGACGCTGTTATAAACCGTTTTCTTCCCTTGCCGAATGCGTGTCACAGATTAAATGTCAATAGTGACTCCCGCGTCCATTCCTTCTTTCAAGACTTCTGTTGCGCGCGTGAACGGTTGTGGTATACTTGGGGATATGAAACTTGCAGACGAAGTTGAGGATATAGTTTTTCGGAATGAGGATAACGGGTACAGCGTGCTCCGGCTGAAGGATTGCGGTGTTGTTGCGGTGGGCTTTTTCCATTATGTCACGGCAGGGCAGGAGTTCAATTTTGAAGGCGAGTTCGTGAACAATGCGAAATACGGGAAACAGTTCCAGGTGGCGGGGTACGAGCTTGTGCCTCCGAACAGCCCCGCCAAAATTAAAATGTTCATAGGCTCGGGGCTTATTGAAGGAGTGGGCGAGAAAATCGCAGGGCGCATTGTGCATCGTTTCGGCGAGAATACGCTGAAAATCCTGGAAAGCGAGCCGGAAAAACTTGAAGAAGTAAAAGGCATCAGTGCTCGCAAGGCAAAACTTATCGGGGAGCGGTACAGCGACATCAAGCAAATGCAGTCCAGTATTGTTTATTTGCAGAAGTTTGATATCTCGATGAACATCGCCATGCGCATTTATAATCATTATAAAGAAAAGACGGTTGCGCAGGTGCAAATTAATCCTTACGCATTGATTGAAACCATTGACGGCATCGGGTTCCTGACCGCCGACAAAATGGCGCAGTCTTTGGGCATTAATTATGCCGGCTCTTTTCGCGTGCGTGCGGGGTTGGTATACGTTCTTAAACAAAGCAGCGAGCAGGATGGGAATACTTTTTTGCCTGCGGACAAATTGCGGCTTGGCGTGTGCAGGCTGCTTAAGATTAAGATGGAACAGCTGGAGCCGGTATTCGATTCGGTAGCGAAAGAACTTTGTTTGGATAAATACTTGACCGCGGTAGGCTTTGAGCACAATAAGGGTTACATGCTTACTCGATTTTTTGTTTCGGAAAGGGCGGTTGCAAGCCGCCTTGCGATGCTCCTTGGAGCAGAGCACAGCGAAGCGAGCAACGGAAATCCCGCGTCTCAAAAGGATGAAATTCAAGAGCAAACTTTCCGTAAATTGCTGGAGCACTATCAGCAGACTTATAAAATCAAATTTCACGGCAAACAATTGGAAGCGATCGAGATGGCTTGCACAAGCGGCGTCAGTGTGATAACCGGCGGTCCGGGAACAGGCAAGACAACTATAATTAATGCCATTCTTTACATTAATGAATCCGAGGGCAAGACTACACAGCTTTTGGCTCCGACGGGGCGCGCGGCGAAACGAATTGAGGAAACCACTGGTCATGCGGCGTCGACCATTCACAGGGCGCTTGACATTGACTATAAAAACGGGCGCGGAGTTTTTACTTATGACTCGCCTGATAATTTTATCAAGGCTGACGTTGTGGTCGTAGACGAGGTTTCCATGTGTGATTGTATTCTGATGGGACAACTTCTTAAAAAAGTTATGCGCGGGACAAGGGTCATTTTGGTGGGGGACAGCGACCAGCTTGCAAGTGTCGGTGCAGGTAATGTTTTGGCGGATATAATCGCAAGCGGTGTCGTGCCTGTCTGCGCGCTTACGGAAATTTACCGCCAGGGGGGAGGAAGCCAGATTGTGGCGAATGCTCATAGAATCAATAGGGGCGAGATGCCTTCGCTTGACAATAAGGCTTCAGACTTCTTTTTTGAAAACTGTGAAACTCCCGAACAGATAAAACACAAGATATTGGGTCTTGTGACTGACAGAATACCCAAGTACTTGGGGTGCGGCAGTGAGCGCGTTCAGGTGCTTTGTCCGATGAAACTTGGGGAAGCCGGAATGAACAGCCTTAATATCGCGCTTCAGGAGAAACTTAATCCAAGCGAAGCGGGCAAGGCGGAGTACGAATACGGTCAGATGATTTTTCGGGTTGGCGACAGAGTTATGCAGACACAGAATAATTACTCGCAGGAATGGAGCAAAGGCACGGAAACCGGCGCGGGTGTATTTAACGGAGACATAGGCGTTGTCACAGATATTGACCGCCTGAGCGGAGAGGTCGAGGTAACGCTTGAGGACGGACGAGTAACTGTTTATACGCGCGGAGATTTGGCGAACATTATGCTTGCATATGCCATAACAGTGCATAAGTCACAAGGCTGTGAGTTCGACGTTGCGGTGATACCGGTGACAAGCGGCGCCTATATGATTTTGACCCGAAATCTGTTGTATACGGCGGTCACAAGGGCGCGGAAAATGGTTATGCTTGTGGGCAGTGCGGACAATATCGAGAAGATGGTGAAAAATACTTATACGAAACAACGGTATACAATGCTTAAAACTTTTTTAATCGAGATGCAGGCAAATGTGAAGTCAATGTTTGGGGAGTAGGAATGGTGGGTTAGGGACCACTTGTCCACTCCTATTTGTGACATTATTTATCTGCTTCCTGTAACTTTGATAAAACTGTGTACAAATCAAATTAATGAGTATAATATACTTATATATGAGAAAACTTAAATTATTTACAGCGGCAGTAGTTGTTGCCGTCATAAGTCTTTTTGCGGTCGGTTGCGGGCTTGGTGATAACAGTTCAAATTACGGAGATATGACTTGGGTTATCCAGTCGAACTATGATAACGTTGTTTCGATTACTTCCATTTTTGACGGAGTCAAGACAACCAAGATGATGGGCAGCGGAGTGCTTGTCTATAAAGACGGATATATTGCGACAAATGCTCATGTAATTACGTTGAGCACTGGTAACAACAACCACAGAATTGCCGACCGAGTTGAAATAAAATTCTGGTCGGATGCCGAGTATGACGGAACATGGGTCTATGATACGCAAGACCAAGCAGATGCTCTTACGCGGACGGTGACTCTTAATTACAACCAAAACAATCCGAATGACCCCGCCAATGAAGGAGTGCTGTATTGGGATATCCATGAGGATATCGCGATTTTGAAATGCGATGATGTGCCTGCCGGATATGAAAACAACTATTCTGTGCTCCGCGACAGTTCGCCGGATCATAGTCCGCTTAAGATGGGGGAACCGGTTGCGGCACTGGGCTGGAGTTTGGGCGAAATGTACAGTTGCTCGGTTGGAGTTGTTACATCTTTGGAAGACGAGTTTAAGGGAACAGCGGACGGAGTTGATAAGGATGTGTATTACGCGATTTTCCATGACGCGCGGACTATTCAAGGCAACAGCGGCGGACCGCTTTTTGACGCTCAAGGCCGTGTTATCGGGCTTAATACTATGATTGTTTATCTTAATACCACCGACGATAGTGTTCAAACTCCCGGATTTGATTTCTCGATTGCGATAAGTTCGCGGACTATCCTTGCCAAGATGAAAGGGCTTGGGATAATATGAGGATTTTGTCCCGACTCTTTAAAAATTGTGAATGACAAAGTTTATTTGCTGCATTATAATACTGATTGGGAGAATTGAACGAATGAAAGTTATGTGTGAAATCAGTATGCGGCACATTCACCTTAGTAAGGAAGATATGGAGGCTTTGTTCGGCAAAGATGCAGAGCTTACAATAAAGCATTATTTAAGTCAGCCAGGCGAGTATCAGTCCGAACAAAGGCTTACTATAATAGGACCAAAGCGCAGCCTTGAAAATGTGGCGGTGCTTGGACCGGTAAGGGTGGAAACTCAGGTTGAGTTAGCGCGTACGGATTGCTATTTTTTAGGGCTAAAAAATGTTCCGCTTCGGGAAAGCGGGCATTTGGAAGGGACTCCCGGCGTAACGCTGAAAAACGGCGACATAACGCTGGAAATAACCAAAGGCGTTATCATGGCAAAGCGCCATGTACATATGGATACGGCGACCGCGGAAAAACTTAATTTAATAAACGGTCAAATCGTAAGTGTTGCAATCGGCGGGGAACGCGGAGGCGTGCTTGGAAATACTGTAGTAAGGGTAAGCAAAAATTATTTTCCGGCAGTGCACCTTGACAGCGACGAAGGAAACGCACTGGACAGCGGAGCGGTAGCCGAAATAGTAACATGACGGGAGAAATTGTCAGTATTCACAAGACCGGCTGCGATGTTCTGCTTGGGGATAAATTATATTTTTGTTTGGTAAAGCTTTGGCGCGTTGTGTGCGATGGCTATGAAAAGCCTGTGGTGGGCGACAGGGTGAGGCTGGAACAAAAAGATGATAAATACATAGTTAAAGAAATATTGGAACGAAAAAATTTTGTTGCGCGGTACGACTTTTACAAAAGCAGGTATCAGGGGCTTGCCGCGAACGTAGACACGGCTTTTATAATTACAGGCGCCGACCGGGAGTTTTCCGCGAACAAAGTCAGCCGCTTTTTGAAATTGCTGGAAGGGGACAATGACGGAGAGCAGACCGAAATAAGGAAAGTTATAGTGGTAACCAAAACCGACCTTACGGAAGTTTTGTCAAACTATAAATTACAAATTGACGGAGTCGAGCAGATTTTCATTAATGCAAAAGAAACTGCAGAGTGCGCTAAACTTTTGGACTATTTGAAAAAAGGCGGAACGGGGCTGCTGCTTGGAAGCAGCGGAGTCGGCAAAAGCACGATTGTAAACAATTTATGCGGCTTGAATTTAAAGACCAACGAAGTTCAAGGTAAAAAGTTTGGGAACAAAGGAAAGCACACGACAAGCGCGCGGACCATGTACTTTTTAAATAACGGCAAAAGAATAATTGACTCGCCCGGCGTTAAAATCGTCGGCTTGGAAAGCGACAGCTTGGCGGCTGGCAGGGTGAGGCGGTAACGCTATGGACATAGATTCTTAAGGGAGTTTGACAACCCGCGAAGATTTTATCTGCCTACCAAATTTACCCTAGCGTAATGTTAAATACATCTGCAATTTTTGCCGCCATTTCAAGACTTGGGCACCGGCGACCTGCTTCATAGTGTTTGTAAGTTTGCAAGGATATTTTTAACTCCTCCGCTGCTTCACTTTGTGTCAGGTCGGCAATTTTCGGTATTTCTTTAATAGACTGGGTAAAAATTTCATATTTGATTCCATTTTTTGCTGTCAATCAATATTCATGCGCGGCGTATCCTTCATTTGAAGTTTTTTCTTTTTTTCAATTTTTTTATATTCGTCAATTACTTCTGTGTCTGAATAAATCTCTTTAAAAAGCTTTTGGAGTTTCATATTGCAATTGTAGCAATAGGATTAAAAAAATCAAGTAAATATTAAAACCGAGAAAACTTGCGCAAAATAGCGTATGAGCGCGGCGAATAGTAGCGCGCAGCGCGTATGCGATTATGTTTGACGACGACGGGGGAAAACTTGTAAAATGGGGCAGAACATATGAAAAAACTTTTGGGGGTTTGTTTACTGGTTGTTTTTGCGTTTGCGCTGCAGCCGTTTTGTGTCGGTCTTTTCGGCGGAAATAATATGGAATCCGTTTACGCCGCGCCGCCTCCGCCTACGCAAATTGATTTTCCAAGTATGATAACCTATTTTAAAACATTCGACGAGTCTGATGGAATCTTTATCCTAAAAGATGATGCAGGTTATGTGCCGGATGCAACCTATGGGGGTGCTGTCGCAATCGTTCCTGCAAGCGGGTTCCTTGATAATTATGATGAGTTTAAATACGAAGCGCTTGTCCAATCTCCGGTGAACGGCGTAATGCAATGGATGCCAACCGAGTTTTTTACTATACCAAATGACGGACAAATAATAAAAGATTATACCAAAACTGTCAGTTATAAACTTCTTAAAAATGCGCCCGTGGGAAAATACGGGGTTAGGGTTACGGCTTATATAGGTGGAACTCCGGAAAAGAACTACACCGATGCGAATGCCGCCTATAGCGGAGGTCAGTTGGTAGAGTCTGTCTATTGCGTGGTTTACGGGCAGCCGCTTAGTTATATTTATTGCGAGGATGCACGGGGATGGCCTGCGGATTCTTCCGCTTCTGCTGTTTCCGCAGCCGCCAAATATCAAGGCAATTCGTTTTATAAAGTAAGCCAGTCCGGCAATGGGCTTGGAAAAGCGCTTAACATAAGCGTTACCGTAAATCCCGGAGCGATTGCACCGGAAGAAGGCGATACTTCAGGTTTTGGAAACTTGACCCTGGATACCGGCATATCTGTCGACAGCCTTAGTATGCAGGTAGAGTCACTGCGGGGCAAACTTTTGGATTGGAGCACGATTTCCACTACGCCGCGCGAGCAGGCGGTGCAGAATGGAGTTATTACTCTTAACCTGCCGAAACGTCTTGCGGTGGGAAAATATGTTTTGCGTGTTTGGCACTCGTCTAATCCGGACATAAGCGGAACTTTTATAATTGATAACGGCGGCACGGGCGTTGCGGCGGGCTCTGATTCCGGCGGCGCGGTGTTTTTGATTATGGGGTTGGTTGTTTTGTTATTAGGAGCTGTGCTGTTTATAACGCCGCAAATAATAGCTTATCTTGAAACAGGTGCAGCCGAAAGAGAGGAAAAAAGACGGCTTAAACGTGCCGGCATTGAAACCAAGAAACAAAAGGACCAAGCTTCGCGGACTGCTTATCAAAATGTACAAGCTATTACAAAAAAGCTGGAAGAAGATAAAAATCTCAGCCAGGTTGAACGCGATAATCTTATCAGACAGCGGGAAGAAGAATACGCCAAGACGAAATCCGGCGGCTTTTTACAGAAGCTTCATGAAAACCGCATGAAGCGCGAAATGGCAAGGGATTCGGGAATCTCGATGGTCGAATTTCAAAAGGTCGAAGAGCAAAGAAATAAAATCGAAGATGCCAAAAAAAGCGGCTTAAGCGCCATCAGAAACGAACTTGGCGCACAAGACAGTGCGTCCGCTGCAAGTAACAGCCCCAACGACGGTGAGGTTTACAGACCGTCCTCGGTTGCGATTACGATGCAGCAGGAGAATGCGCAAAAAGCCGCGTTGGAAGCAACAAGGCGAAAAAGGAAAGAGGACGGCGAGCCGGAGTTTGACCTGCTTGACAGTTTAAAGAACGATGCGGCGGCAGCAAACATCGCAATGCCGGAAACTCAAAAAACAGATATAGAAAAAGCCAAGGAAGCAAATGCGGAAGCGAAGAAAGAAGCCGAAGTGGAAAAAGGCACAAGCCTGCTTGAACGGTTAAGGAAGTTTACGGGGGAGGAGTAGTCATGAATTATGAAAGAAAAGATTAAAACTAATAATAAGCGTGTCACGAAAATTGCTTTAAAGGGGCGAGGGAATCGCTATTATGCATTTCGAAATCTTGATAGGCTCAGGAGTCTCAAGGCTTTTAAAACTCTGTTCAACCTTTTGTCGGTTCTGGCTGTAATTGCATTTGTAGTCGGTGTCGGGGCAATCGGAGTATGGTTCATTCTGAATGTGTTTACATTATTTTTATTGCTTAGCAAGTTTCAAAATATATTGAATGTCGGCTTTTATTCATTTATCGCGGGTGCGGGCGTGTTTATTTTACAGTTAGTATTGCGGATTCTGCTTGAGCACATATATTTTAGTGCTGAAAAACGTGAACTGAAAAAAGTCCCGGAAGGGGCGGAGAAGTATCTTGATATCATGCGGGTCAATATGAAAGTTGATTTTTTCAATCTTGTTTTCTGGGCGGTTGCCGCCGCCGCTGTAATTATCGGCTTGCAAATTGATATTCAAAATAAAACCGTTATCGGGGTAATAATCGTTGCGATTCTTTTGGCACTTATTGCCAGCCGTATAATTTTTACCCGTCTTTATAACAAGGTTGCAGAACAAATCGACCAAGTCAAAGCCGAGCGCAGTTTAAGTAAAGAAATAAATGCCGGTACTTGATGATTAAATATTACTATTGGTAGCAAAAATGCTAATCTGAAAATACAGCTGCGTTGTATAAGACTCATTGAGGATATAATGAAAGTTGACAAATCAAAACATTCTTGACTAAATCTTTTTTATATTTTCTGCTTGACAGATATATTGCAATAGTATATCATACAGTTTGTGATGTGCCGGATTGGGAACTTTTTTTAATTTCAAAAAAAGAAACACACGGGGTAGTGTAAGGGAAAAGGAGACGGAAATAATGCAGAAAAACAAAATCAGAGTAAGGCTAAGCGGTTATGACCATTCGCTGGTGGAACTTGCCGTGACAAGGATTCTGGAAACCGCTACTAAAAACGGGTCCGCTATTTCGGGACCTGTGCCGCTTCCGACCGAGCGCGAAGTTGTCACCGTTATCCGCAGTCCGCACAAATATAAGGACAGCCGCGAACAATTCGAGACGCGGACGCACAAACGGCTGATTGATATTTACAGTCCTAATCAAAAAGTTGTAGATATGCTGACACGCCTTGAAATGCCTGCGGGTGTCGAAATTCAAATTAAACTTTAAGGGTTTGGGGAAACAGGGGATATAGAATGGACAAATATATATTGGGAAAAAAGTTGGGAATGTCTCAGATATTCACCGAAAACGGTACGGTAATTCCGGTTACGGTTATCGAAGCTGGACCGTGCTTTGTCGTGCAGATTAAAACCAAAGACAGCGACGGATATGATGCAATCCAAGTCGGTTTCGGCGACATTAAAAAAGCCAATGTGACTAAGCCGCGCAAGGGGACTATGGAAAAAGCGGGGCTTGGAAATTCGCCAAAGCGTACTCTGCGTGAGTTCCGCGTTCAGGATGCCGGCGCATATAAACTTGGACAAGAAATTAAATGCGATATTTTTTCCGAGGGCGATGTTGTGGATGTTACCGCGCGCACGAAGGGTCGCGGCTTTACCGGAGTTATTCAAAGGTGGAATCAAAACCGTGTCGGCTCTATGAGTCACGGTACTGGTCCGATTCACCGGAGCGTAGGCTCTATGAGCGCTCATACCGAGCCAAGCCGTGTTTTTAAAAACAAGCATATGGCAGGACACTACGGAAACGAACAGGTTACGATACAGAATCTTAGTATCGTGCGTGTGGATACAGGTAAAAACTGTCTGCTAATCAAGGGCGGAATTCCGGGCGCGGAGGGTGCGCTGGTTACTGTTAAGACCGCAAAGAAAGCCTCTGCGAAAGGAGGGGATAAAAAATGAAAATAGAAGTCTTAGACCAAAAAGGAAAGCCGGCGGGCGACATTACGGTGGATAAAAGCGTTTTCGGCGCAGAAGTCAATATCGGTTTAATTCACGAAGTCGCCGTTGCTCAAGCAAATAACCAAAGGCAAGGTACTAAAAGTGCTTTAACCCGAAGCGAAGTCAGGGGGCATGCTAAAAAACCGTACAAACAAAAGGGAACGGGTCAGGCGCGGCAAGGCTCTACCAAAGGACCTCACCAAACCGGCGGCGGCGTTACTTTTGCCCCGAAACCAAGAGATTTCCGCACAAAGATAAACAAACAGAAAAAAGCGGCGGCATTTGTGTCGGCTTTAAGCGGGAAACTGGGTGACAAGGAGTTAATTGCAATTAAGGATACAAAACTGGATGCCGCCAAAACCAAGAATGTCGCAAAAATCATTGAAGCTTTGAAGGTTGAACAGAAAAAAGTGCTGTTTGTTACTTCGGAGCTTAATGCAGAATTTTTGCGAAGCGTGAATAATATTCCTGCCGCAAGCGTAGTGTCGGCGGAGCAGCTTTCCGTCTTGGACATTGTAAACAACGGCGTTTTAATCTTAAGTGTGGACGCAATAAGGAAAATAGAGGAGGCATATAAGCAATGAACAACTATGACACCATTATCCGCCCGATACTTTCCGAAAAAAGTTTCGCGGATGTAAAAAATAAGAAATATACTTTTGAAGTCGCGCCGAAAACCACCAAAACTCAAATCAAGCAAGCCGTCGAGGCAATCTTTAAGGTAAAAGTCGAAAAAGTAAACACCGCACGCTATGACGGCAAGACCAAAAGACAAGGCAAAAACGAAGGTGTTACCGCTGCTTGGAAAAAGGCTTATGTCCAGTTAACCGCGGACAGCAAAGCGATTGAGTTCTTTGAGAGCCTGCAATAAAGAAAGACGAGAAGTAAATGAACAATGCTTTGAACGCAGTGAGGAAAATAATTAAAAGGACACAATAATGAGATCGGTTGGAAATTTAAAACTGAATGACGGAATGGAGTGGGTGAAACCCGTTTTCAAGTCTGGTCCGACCAGACTAAATAATCGGGAATATTTGCAGCAAATAGCACTCAAGCGTGAAATCGACTCTTATTTTTTAAGTGGCGGTAAACTTGGAGTTAGTTTGTCACCACTGCTTCCACTGCTTGTTACGATTGAACATAAGATTGATTTGGGTATGGTGCTAACTGGTGACAATGAGACAACACTAAAGAAACTGATTGCAGGCCGTGAGTTATTCACCGCATTCGCAAAAGATAACCTTCATCAAAATGAAGAACGGCTGGCTGACTTTATGAAATTTCTTGATAAAGCCGAAAATTATCTTGAAAAACGAAAGAGCATAAGGAATGATTCAATGCAGACAGACAGAATTTTGAATTAATAAAAGGAAAAATTGTGGAACAAAGAATTAAAAAGTCAAGAATGAACCCGGATGCAAAATTAACCAAGGCAGAGGGCAGTCTTTTGGATAGATGGCTTGAGAACGCAATCAAAGAGTATCCATCAGGTCCATTCGGTTTCATTGAAGATTTGCTTGATAGAAAAATACCTCTTAATACTGCAGATGAAGAAAAAATTGGACAATTGCGAGGAGCGATAGGCAAAATCAGCGTTGAACAGATTCCTGTGTTCGCAGGACTCTTCAATAAAATTCAGAATTATTTTGATGAGAGACTGCAAGGGGCGCGTACAAAATAGCGAGAGAGATCTTATTAAAAGAAAAGCTGCGCTTTATTCCGACTAAGACTTAAGCAATAAAGGAGATATATGGGAAGTATAAAAAAACCGATAGAAGAAAAGAAATCAACTGTCACAGGTAGAATAGGCGATATTTTGATACTTTCAGAGAATTGGGAAAAGAAACTGGACATCGCGGTTAGGGATTATCGATTAAAACGCGGTAAGCTTGTTGAAATCGAATACATGCTTGATAACGGCTTAGGTCTTACCACAGAGGAGGAAAAGGTACTCAAACGAGCATTTGATAAGCAGGAAAATATCATTGAGTTCGTTGGACTTTTTGGTAAAGCGAGAGACTATTTTGAAAAAAAGAGGCCGGAAAAAAATCAGGAGCCACAGGCGCAGCAAACGCGCTTACACTAGGAAAGAAAAGGATAAAAGGAAAAAATTATGGGAATTAAAAGGTTTAATCCGACATCAAGCGGCTCGCGGTTCAAAACCGTCAGTACTTTTGATGAAATCACGGATAAGAGAAAGGCACCCGAAAAAAGTCTTCTTAGAAAAAAGCCGAAAACCGGCGGCCGCAACTTCAGCGGCAAAATTACCGTGCGCCATATCGGCGGCGGGGCAAGACAAAAATACCGTGTGATTGATTTCAAGCGTCAAAAACACAATACTCCGGCAACCGTTGCCGAAATTGAATACGATCCGAACCGAACCGCTAATATCGCGCTTTTGCATTACATTGACGGCTCGAAATCCTATATATTGGCACCTTTGGGCTTAAGTAAAGGCGAAAAGGTTGTAAGCGGTCCCAACGTCGAGGTCAAAGTGGGTAACGCTATGCCGCTTGCCGCTATGCCAATCGGACAGATGATACACAATATCGAAATGCAGCCCGGCAAAGGCGGACAAATAGCTCGAAGTGCGGGAAACTATGCGCGCCTTATGGGTAAAGATAGCGGCTATGCAATCTTAAGGATGCCAAGCGGTGAGATGCGGAAAGTTCCGGACTCCTGTTACGCTACAATCGGTCAGATTGGAAACATCGACCATGAACTTATAAGTCTGGGTAAAGCCGGTCGCAAAAGACACATGGGGGTTAAACCAACGGTCCGCGGAGTTGTAATGAATCCTTGCGACCATCCGCACGGCGGAGGCGAAGGCAAAAGCCCTGTCGGTATGAAAAGCCCCGTTACACCTTGGGGAAAGCCGACTCTTGGATATAAAACAAGAAAAAACAAGAAAAACAGCACCCGGTTTATTATAAAAAGGAGGCCGAAAAAATGAATAACTTAAAAATTTCGGCGGAATTACGCGGTAAAGGAGGCAGGGCGTGAGCAGAAGTATTAAAAAAGGTCCGTATGTAAATGCGAAGCTGGAAAAGCGCATTGAAGCGATGAACAAAAAAAACGAAAAGAAACAGCTTAAAACTTGGGACAGAAGCTGTACCATCCTTCCAAGTTTTGTCGAGCACACTATTTTGGTTCATAACGGTAAAAAGCATCTTCCGGTTTATGTAAAGTCTGAAATGGTCGGGCATAAACTTGGCGAATTTGCGCCGACCCGTACATTCCACGGACACGGCGGCGTCAAAGCTATAAAAGCAAAAGGAAAGAAAGGATAATGGCTAAAAGAGAACGGGAAAAAGCGGAAAAGCGCGAACGCGAACGGGATAAACGTCCGTACGCCGTCGCGCGCTATATAAGAATTCCAAGCAGTAAAATTGATATCGTGCTTGATTTGATTCGAGGCAAAGATTTTTCTGTTGCCGCCGCAATCCTTAAAAATACCAATAAATCAGCATGCGCTCCGGTTTTAAAAGTATTAAACAGCGCAGGTGCGAACGCGGAAAATAACTTAAATATTATGAAAGACAATCTTTACGTTGCCGAGTGCATGGCTATGGCGGGTCCAAGCCTTAAACGTATGATGCCACGGGCTCGCGGACGCGCCGACCGAATCCTAAAAAGAACTTCTCATATAAGGATAGTTTTGGACGAACGTGCGGATACATCGGAAAAACCTGTTAAAACCAAAGCAAACTCTGCAAAGACTTCCAAAGAAAAAACGGCAAAAGTTACAAAAGCGGTAAAATCAGAAACTCAAAAAGGAGACACCATGGCAAACGAAATTCCGGACACACAGTCTGAAAGACCTCTTACAAATGAGCCTAATCACAAAAAACCGCTTGGGACGAAAAAATTAACTGCCAAAACGGCGGCTAAGCCCAAGGCGGGGGCTGCTGTCAAAAAAGGAGCAAAGAAATAACAAATGGGACAAAAAGTTAATCCAAACGGATTCCGCATTGGCGTTAATAAGGATTGGAACAGCACTTGGGTAACCAACAAAAAAGATATTGCTGCTTTTATCAAAGAGGACTATGAAATCCGCGCGTATATCGAAAAGAACTATGCCCAATGCGCAATAAGCAGAATTACAATCGAGCGCGCCGCGGCAAAGGTGGCCGTTAATATCTATACCGGCCGTCCGGGTATGCTTATCGGAACAAAGGGTGCAGGGATAGACACGCTTAAGAAACAACTCTCACTTATAACCGGCACAAAGGCTTTGGAAGTAAATATCCGCGAAGTTAAGAATATTGATATCGACGCAACTTTAGTAGCGCAAAGCATTGCAAGCCAGCTTGAAAAAAGAATTGCGTGGCGCAGGGCTATGAAAATGGCGATGCAAAAGGCGATGAAAAGCGGTGCTCAGGGTGTAAAAGTCATGGTCGGCGGGCGGCTGGACGGTGCGGACATTGCACGCTCGGAACACTATCAAACGGGAGTTTTACCGCTGCATACGCTTAGGAGTGATATTGACTACGGACTTGCGGAAGCAAGCACAACTTTCGGCATCATAGGTGTTAAGTGCTGGATTTGCCACGGTGAAATTAAAGGCAAAACACGGAGACTGGGCGAAGTTACGCGCGCTAAACAAGGCGAACGCGACCGCAGACCCGAAAGGCGTTCGTTCGACGGCCCGCGCGGAGAACGCAAGCCGTTCGACCCGAACAGACCCCGTCCGCCGTTTGACCCCAACAGACCTAAGCCGGAATTCGGCGGAGAACGTAGACCGTTCGATCCAAACCGACCCCGCCCGCCTTTCGACCCGAACAAACCAAGACCGGATGGCGGAGAGCGCAAACCGTTCGACCCCAATAAGCCAAGACCGGCTTTTAACCGGGAAAGGTCAGAACACAAACCCTATACAGTCGCGGAAAAAAAGCCTGCTTTTGAAAAAGTTTACGTAACAAAGCCGCACGCCAGTCCGAAAAAGGAGGGCAGTTGATATGTTAATGCCTAAAAGAGTTAAACGTCGAAAACTTCACCGCGGAAGAATGACCGGCAAAGCAACGCGCGGAAACAAACTTGCTTACGGCGATTACGGTCTTGTTGCAACCGAGCCCAGTTGGATTACCAGCAACCAAATCGAAGCGGCGCGTATCGCAATGACACGTTATACAAAACGCGGCGGTAAAGTCTGGATAAATATTTTCCCGCACAAAAGCGTCACGAAAAAGCCTGCGGAAACCCGCATGGGCTCGGGTAAGGGAAGTCCAGAGTTTTGGGTTGCGGTTGTGAAACCCGGCCGTGTTCTTTATGAAATCGCGGGCGTGTCCGAGGAAGTGGCAAAAGAAGCATTGCGCCTTGGTATGCATAAATTGCCGTGCAAGTGTAAATTTATCAAGCGCGATGTTATAGTCGAAAGGAAATGGTTTACCAAAAAACTTGACCTGCCGGATGAATCCGCAAAACCGGAAGCCGCCGCCGCTACTGCACCTGCTGCTGCCACGCCCGCGCCGGCTAAAAAGCAAGGAGGTGCTAAATGAACAGAGCAGAAATGTATCACAATATGACAACCCAGGAACTTAACGAGAAACTTGCAAGTTTAAAGCAGGAGTTGTTTAACCTAAGGTTCCAGCACAGCACTGGGCAGCTTAAAAATCCGCTTCAGCTTTCAACAGTCAAAAAAGATATAGCAAGAACAATGACGATTTTAAAAGAAAGGGAAACAGGTATGCCGAACGTTACGACCAAGAAAAAGGAAGGTAAGAAATAATGGCACAAGCAAAGAAAAAAACGAAACCGTCCGCAAAAGTGCAAATCGCTAAAAAGAAGGTCACACACAAGCCTGCAACTGCGAATAAAACTGCCGCTGTTGCAAAGCCGGTTAAGCCAGTTCTGGCTAAAGAAAGGAAACCTATAGCTGTAAAGGCTCCGCGTGGAAAAGGCACAGAAAAGCAAGGCGAAACAAGGGGACTTAGGAAAACGCGTACAGGAAAAGTTGTAAGCAACAAGATGAACAAAACAATAGTGGTTGCCGTTGTCAATAAAATACCGCATCCGCTGTACGGGAAAATAGTCGTCACTACCACCAAGTTTAAAGTCCATGACGAAAACAATGAATGCTCAATCGGCGATACGGTGGAAATCGCAGAAACCAGACCGCTTAGTCGCGATAAGTACTTCCGCTTGCTTCGGATTATCGAAAAGGTCAAATAAAACTCATGTAACCCGCGGCTCATAGCAAGGAGCGCAAAATCAAGGAGGAAAAGATATGTTACAACCTGAATCAAGAATTAATGTCGCGGACAATACCGGGGCGAAAGAGCTTGGAGTAATACGCATAATGGGCGGTAGTTTCCGCCGTAGCGCCGGCATCGGTGACATCGTTGTTGCCAGCGTGAAGTTCGCGACTCCCGGCGGTGTAGTCAAAAAAGGCGAGGTTGTTAAATGCGTGCTTGTCCGCACCGTTAAAAGCATCAAACGCGGGGACGGAACGCATATCCGCTTTGACGACAACGCTGCGGTTATAATCGATAAAGAAGGCAATCCGCGCGGTACGCGTATCTTTGGACCGGTAGCACGCGAACTTCGTGAAAAAGGCTATATGAAAATAGTATCGCTTGCCCCGGAAGTCCTATAAGGAGAGAATGAGAATATGAAGTTTAACCCAACAAATCAAAATATAAAGGCGAACAATGTGTCCGTCCGCAAGGGCGACCAGGTTGTCGTAATTGCCGGAAAAGATAAAGGCAAAAAAGGCAAGGTCGTATTTGTAGACCCTGTCGCAATGCGCTGTGTCGTTGAAGGAGTTAACATTGTTATCAAGCACAAAAAAGCCCGCAGTGCCGACAAAAAGTCCAGTAGAGATAAACAGCCGGGCGCGATTGACATAAGCAACGTCCAAATTCTTTGCGGCAAGTGCGGCAAGGCAACCCGTGTCGGACACAAAAACGGTCACCGTGCCTGTGTAAAATGCGGGGAAGTGATTGACAAAAAATATATCAAACCGAAAGTGAAAGACGACAGCAAAGCATCCGAGGAAAAAGATAAAACCGACGAGGTAAAGGACACCGAAGTCAAAAAACCGCTTGTAAGGCGCGAAATCAAACACACTGCCGATGTGAAGATTAAAACAAAACCTGCCAATACAGGAAATGCTCCAAGTTCGGGCTCGACTCACAGAAAAGTAGGAAGTTAATAGGAGGAAATATGGCGGAAACAAAAACAGCGGAAACAAAAAAAGAAAAACCGCACACAGCGGAAAAGCCTGCCGCGGCAAAAACAGCGGAAAAGGCGTATAAAAGCGGAAATACAAACCGCTTGTATTTAAAGTACAAAAAGGAAGTTGTGCCTGCAATGATGAAAAAACATGGCTTTGAAAATATCAATGCTGTGCCGCGCATCGAAAAAGTTGTTATTAACGCAAGCCTTGGCGATGTAAAAGACAATACTAAAAGTTTTCAAGGCGCGGTTGACGAAATTATGCTGATAACAGGTCAAAAACCCATTATCACAAAGGCAAAGAAAAGTATTTCCAATTTTAAACTCCGCGAAGGTCAAAAAATCGGCGTTAAGGTTACACTCCGCGCGGGGCGGATGTACGAGTTCCTTGATAAGCTTATTTCCGTTGCACTTCCGCGTGTGCGCGACTTCCGCGGTATCAGCACGAAAAGCTTTGACCGGTTCGGAAACTACGCTTTGGGTATCAAAGAACAGTTGGTATTTCCAGAAATCAGTTACGAAAAAATCGAAAAGGTCCGCGGCTTTGACATTGTGATAGTTACAACGGCAAAAAATACGGAAGACAGCCTTGCGCTGCTTACGGAACTCGGGTTTCCGTTCCGGTCTAAATAAAGGGAGAGATATATGGCAAAAATGTCTTTAAAAGAAAAACAAAAACGGCCGGGCAAACACAACGGACGGCCGACCAAAACACGCGAATACACAAGGTGCAATATCTGCGGACGCCCCAAGGCGGTTTTGAAGAAATACGGAATTTGCCGTGTGTGTTTCCGGGAACTTGCTTTGGAAGGCAAAATACCCGGCGTAAAAAAAGCATCTTGGTAACTTAAAATATAGTAGGAGAAACAGGAATGGTAAAGAAAAATAACATAGTAACCACCGACCCGATAGCAGATATGCTGACGCGGATTCGTAACGCTTTGAACGCGCGGCACGAAGAAGTTGTTGTGCCTGCGTCCAAAATCAAATCGGAAATCGCGGACATACTTGTGCGAGAAGGCTTCATAGAAAAAGCGGAGTCAGTTTCGGCGGATGGCAAAACGGTGCTTAAGCTTGCATTTAAACTGTCCGGCGGCACCCAGCGTGTTATCCAAGGGCTAAGGCGTATTTCAAAGCCGGGGCTTCGGGTGTACTCGAAAGCTGAGGATTTACCCAAGGTGCTTGGCGGTCTTGGTATAGCAATTGTATCCACAAGTAAGGGCGTTCTAACTGATAAAGAAGCGCGCGAACGTAAACTGGGCGGGGAAGTTCTCGCTTATATATGGTAACGGAGGAGAGCAGCGAATGAGCAGAGTCGGAAAAAAATTAATACCGATACCATCGGGATGTAAAGTGGAAATAAGCGGCGGCGCAAGCGGTGCGGGTTCTTTGGTATCTGTTACAGGGCCGCGCGGAGATGTTCTCATACAGGAAATCAAAGCGCCTGTCACTGCGGAAATCAAAGATGGACGGATTCACGTTAATTGCGGCGGCAACGAAAACGAAAGTTATGCGCTTCACGGACTTTACAACCGATTGATTGAAAATATGTTGAAAGGGGTAACCGAAGGCTTTACAAAATATTTGTTTCTAAACGGCGTTGGTTATAAGGCAGCGGTGAAAGGTGAAGGGCTTGTCCTTAATTTGGGGTTTAGCCACCCGGTCGAGATTAAACCGGAAAAAGGCATAAAAATGAGCGTCCTTACACCTCAGGAAGTGCAAACTCTGGGCTTTGGAAAGGAAGCCGCAACCGCTATACTAAAGATTTCGGGTGTAAGCAGGGAAAAGGTCGGCGCCGTCGCAAGTAATATAAGAGCGATGCGTCCGGTAGAGCCTTATCACTTGTACGGAATCCGGTACAGCGACGAACAGGTTATCAAGAAAGAATCTAAATCCGGCGCCAAGAAGAAGTAAAAGGAGAACGTTATGCTTATTAAAAAAGATAAAAACGCAGAAAGACGGCAAAGAGCACGCCGCACAAGCGATATCCACGGGACCGCGAAAAAACCGCGCCTTAGTGTTTACCGCAGTCTTTCCAACATATACGCACAACTTATCGATGACGATAAAGGCGAAACTTTGGTTGCGGTAAATACGCTTCAATCCAATGTGGAAAAACTTATCGCAGGAAAAACCAAAAAGGAGCAGGCATTCATTGTAGGGGAGCATCTTGCAAAAGAAGCGCAAGCCAAGAAAATTGTCAATGTGGTCTTTGATCGCAACGGCTATGTCTATATGGGAAGGATTGCACAGGTCGCGGAAGGCGCGCGCAAAGGAGGATTACAGTTTTAATGGAAAAAGAAATTATCGAAGACATAACAAAGGAAGTTGCGGATGGGAAGTTGGTTTCGGCGGATGCCGCGCTTAAAAGCACTCAAAAAGACCATCGCTCGGCTGCTAAAGACGAGCACAAGAAAAATCTCTATAATACAGCAAAGCGCGGAGAGCGCAAACCAAGGGAAGAAGCCGCCGCGGGTGAAATTCAAAGCAAAATGGTCTGTGTTAACCGCATCACAAAAGTGGTAAAGGGCGGACGGACGCTTCGTTTCAATGCGGTTGTTATAATCGGCGATAAAAACGGGCGGGTTGCAGTGGGCTCGGGCAAGGCGCGTGAAGTTTCCGAAGCGATAAAAAAAGCGGAAGCGGACGGAAAAAAGAATTTGGTGCGCGTGGTTTTGGTCGGGAATACAATTCCGCATGAAGTAACAGGGCAGTTCGGCACAAGCAAGGTTAAAATAATTCCGACAAAAGAGGGAAGCGGTATAATCGCAGGCGGAAGCGTCCGCTCGGTTTTGGAACTTGCAGGATACAAGGATGTTACGGCAAAATGTTTCGGAAGCACCACAGCCACCAACGTTGTTAAAGCAACTATGGACGCGCTTATGGGACTTAGAACGCGGGAAGAAGTTTCGGCTTTACGCGGAAAAGAAATATAGCAATAAATATTATAAATTCTTGACAAACACGATTAATAATGTAAGAATCTAAATTATAAAAGGGAAAATAATCATGGCAGAAAAAAAAGCAGCAGCAACGAAAACCACAGCGGCGAAAACAACGGTAAAAGCTCCGGCGGCGAAAACAACACCAGTCAAGGCGGCAAAGGCTTCTCCGGCGGCAGCAAAAAAACCAGCGGCGGAAGCAGAAACAAAAAAAGCGGCTGCAAAACCGGCGGCAGCTAAAGCAGCCGCAGCAGTGAAACAGGCTAAACAAGCTGAACCGAAAGCGGAAGCACATACTGAATCTGTTCCGGCGGCGAAAGCCCAGGAAGTAAAAACTCAACCTGCGAAAAAAGCTGAAGCCCCTAAAAAAGAAGCTCCAAAAAAAGAAAAAAAAGAAAAGGGCGTAAAGAAAGCGGCTCCATACGTTTCAAACGGCGAACTTCGCGTGGAATTGGTTCACTCCACCAACAGCTGTACAAAGAAACAAATCCGCACCGTACAGGCTCTTGGACTTAAAAAAATAAACGACATTCATATTCACAAAGACAATCCTGCAATTCAAGGAATGATAAAAGTTGTTGCTCATCTTGTAAAAGTTGAAAAAATCAGCTAATATTTTGTGCTCAAAAAAGGAAAAGAAAGAAAATGCTTATCAACGAATTAAGCCCGACACCGAACAGTAAACGGAAAACCAAGCGCATCGGGCGAGGAATCGGCTCCGGTCACGGCAAAACGGCAACCAAAGGACATAAAGGTCAATGGGCACGGAGCGGCCCGGGTGTGCGTGTCGGTTTCGAGGGCGGTCAGATGCCGCTTTCCAGACGTTTGCCCAAACACGGCTTTACAAACAGTTGGGCGAAAGAATATAGCACTATTAATATCGAGGACCTTGCCGGTTTTAAAGCCGGTACGGTGGTAACCGCCGAGTTACTTCTTGAAAAAGGTATCTTGTCCAAAATACAGCCGTTTGGTTTAAAGGTGCTTGGAAACGGCGAGATTAAAACTGCATTAACCGTAAAAGCCGCGGCATTCACACGTCAGGCGGCGGAAAAAATCGAAAAAGCCGGCGGAAAGGTGGAAGTTTTGTCCGAACCGCAAGCTAAATAATCTAACAGCCGCAAACAAAAAGATGGAAATAATTTAACAGTCAGGGGAATGGATCGATGTTTAAAACAATGAAAGAAGCGTTCAAAATGCCGGATGTGCGTAAGAAAATTTTGATTACGCTTTTTATATTGTTGATTTACAGGATTGGTTGCTGGATGCCTATACCGGGTATTGACCCGGCTCTTTTCGGCAGTAACGGTCAGGTTGCGACCGGAGGCGGAGCAAGGGACTTCTTACAGTTGATGTCAGACTTGGCGGGCGGTGCGCTTGCGAACGGAGCAATTTTGGCGCTTGGAGTGGGTCCGTATATTACAAGCAGTATCGTTATTCAGCTTCTGACAATCGCTTTGCCATCGCTTGAGCGTCTTTCTAAACAAGGCGACGAAGGGCGCCGGAAAATTGCTGTTTATACCCGGTATGTTGCGCTTTTCATGTCGCTGGCTCAAGCCATTGCAATAGTTGTTTCACTCTCTGGCGCAGGCAGTATAATGCAGGGGATCTTCGGTCCGAATGTGCCTAATATTGTAACTTCGTTCCTTGTTATTCTTACTTTGGTTGCGGGCAGTATGTTTACAGTTTGGCTGGGTGACAAAATTACCGAGCACGGCGTTTCCAACGGTATGAGTATGCTGGTCTTTATCGGTATTATCTCCACCGGCGTAAGGGCGTTTTACAACAGTATTCTTAATGTAATTGATGATATCAATACGATAATGATTCCGGGGGCGTTCATCGTTACTCTTGCACTGATATTTTTCCTTATTGTTTGGGTCGATTTGGCAGAACGGCGCATACCGGTCACATATGCAAAGCAAATAAAAGGCAATAAAATGTATGGCGGTCAAAGTGCCAACATTCCGATAAAAATTAACGCATCTGGAGTTGTTCCGATTATCTTTGCGTTCGCGATGCTTCAATTTCCCCAATTGATTATGAGTATTTTCTGGCCGGACAGCGGCGCATATCACTGGTGGGCGATGAATGTGGGAAAGGGTTCTTTTATTAATATCGTGGCGACCGCGCTGTTGATTTTAGGGTTCACATACTTTTATGCAACGCTTAGTTTTAATCCGGATGACGTAAGCCGGCAAATCCAGCAAAACGGCGGTTTCATTCTCGGCTATCGGCCCGGACCCCCAACGCGCGATTACCTGAAGCGTGTTTCAAACCGAATTACTTTGTTCGGCGCGATATTCCTTATGCTGATTGCACTTGTGCCGTCACTGATTTTCACTATGGCGGTAAAAGACGGCGGAGCACTGCTTACAGCGTTTACGGGCGTGGGGCTGTTGATTATCGTTTCAGTAGCGCTTGAGTTTGAAAAGCAGCTTCAGGGGCAGATGCTTATGAAGTCATACAAAGGATTTTTAAAATAATGGATAATGCCATTATTTTTAAATGTAAAACAAAAGGAGAGAAACTATGAAATTAATACTGATTGCTCCGGCTGGGGGCGGGAAGGGATCATTAGCGGAATTGCTTTGCAAGGAATATAATATCCCTAATATTTCAACCGGCGATATGCTTAGGAAACTTATTGCAGAGAAAAATCCGGTCGGAATAAAAGCAGAACCATACGTTAAAGGTGGGCATTTGGTTCCGGATAATATAATGGCGGACTTGGTGGCGGAAAGAGTAAGGGCTGCGGACTGCAAAAACGGATGCATTTTCGACGGATTTCCGCGGACGCTGGGTCAGGCGCAGTCTTTGATCGGAAAGGTGCAGATTGATGCGGTTATTGAGCTGGACATTGAGGATAAGTTAGTCATGGAAAGGCTTGGCGGCCGCTGGACCGATAAAGTCACCGGTAAAATCTGGAATGAGCGATATCCGAACTTTGCAAAAGCCAAAGCATCGGGCAATCTTTTCCAAAGGGAGGATGATAATCCGGCGGCAATCTCAAAACGTCTAAGCGACTTCCGTGTAAATGTCAAAGATATTTTGGACTTCTATAAAAAGCAGGGGATTCTGTTTAGCGTAAAAATTAAACCTGAATTTATGCCGGAAGATACATATAAAATAGTAAAAGCACATCTGGATAAATTAAAGAGCAAACGGTAAAATGCACACATATAACGAAACCCAAATCGAAAATATCCGCCGCGCCGGAGAAATAGTAAGCTCCGCGCTTTTGGCTGTGTTCAAGGCGATCAAACCGGGGGTCAGTACGCTGGAGCTTAATAGAATTGCGGAAGACCTGATCTTGAAAAGCAATGCCGAACCGGCATTTAAGGACCACAGGAGTTTTGACTTTGCGACTTGCATGTCTGTCAACGAGGAAATCGTACATGGTAAACCGCGCGCGGATAAGATTCTGCAAGAAGGCGACATAATAAGCGTTGATATCGGCGCCAGATATAACGGCTTTTGTGCTGATGCGGCGCGGACTTTCGGCGTTGGCAAAATATCTGCGGAAGCGCAGGACTTGTTACAGCACACAAAACAATGTTTCATTGAGGCGACCAAAAGTCTTAAAGCAGGAAACAGGGTGGGCGAGATAGGACGACATATAGAGTACTATATCAAACATAATACCACATATGGTATACTTACGAATTATTTTGGACACGGTATCGGGCGCAATGTCCATGAGGACCCGCTTATCCCGAACTTTGTACCGAAGATTGCACAGTTAGAAGCAATAATCCGGAAAAAACTTCCAGAAAATACTGCGATTTGCATAGAGCCAATGATTTGCGCGGGGGACAATGCGGTCAAGACCAAGAGTGACGGCTGGACGGTTGTGATGGCGGACGGCAAGCTTTCCGCGCACCATGAGAATACTTTAATCATCCGAAAAAACGGAGTCGAAGTAGTGACAGACAGTCATATTTAGTAAGCATGAACTCACTCTGTGCCAGAAAGAACGGCAACAAAACCGAATTCACTCATTTCGGTTTTTTAGGAAGATATTCAGCTTTCGGGTTTTTGTTGGTTCTTAAAGTAGGAAGATAGAAGGATATGTGTTTTGGATAGAGCCGCGGTAAAACTGATGATCGGTGTGATGTAAATGGGGGAGACGCAATTGTTAGATTTTACAGTGCTTTGTAAAAGGGTCGCGCTGCCCGTGCAAAGAAGATTTAAATCTTGACGACGGTATTCTTCATTCAATGAAATTCGTGGCTGATGCGATTCCGTATCAACTTATACTCACTATGCGTTTATTCGCTTTGCTGTACGCTTTAAAATCAATATATAGTATTATGATTGACATAGTAACTCAATCCATAGAAAGATACACGATTCGTGTTAGTACAATTTTATAGATTGGATGCGCAAGAAAATATTAATCGGGGCAAAGGGCGATGCGATGTAGAGATGATACGCTCTTGTTAGATTTTGTAGTGCTTCGAAAAATGTCAGATTGCCCGTGCAAAAATAATTTAAACCTGGCAACAGTGCTCTTGGATCGTACAGTAAAGCGAGCGGTAGGTTAACGCTCCTTAAAAACAATATATAGTATTTATGTTTGATATAGTACTCAAAAGCATAGTAGGTACGCGAATTCGTGTCGGTTGCAATAATGTGGATAACCCCATAGTTTTGTCATGTGAAATTAAGTTAAATTGGATAATTTTTTTAAAAAATACTTGACACAGACGACGACGATAATGTCTTATCTGTGTGGATAACATTGTTTTGTGGAAAAAGCTCTGCGATAAGCATAACGAGTATGCCCGTTAGCGTATAGCAGAGCACCGCACAGAAATTTAACAAAAGGAGGAAAATTGATGAGTCACATGAATACACCGGGCTCTCTTAGAGCGGCGCTGGTTTTGGGTATTATCGGAGCGGTGTTTGCTGTTTTTGGCGGCTTATGTGCGGCAGCCTGTGCTACCGCAGTGGAAGTTGCTTCGGCTGGTACAGTTGATACTTCAATCGTATATGTTCTGGCTTTTGGCGGAGCGGTTGTTTCAATAATAGGCGCGGCACTCTGCGTGGGAAAACCTATCCCAGGTGCGGTTATGATGTTACTTGGAGCGATTTGCAGTTTCATTTTAGTGGTTGTTGCTTTTGATATTATGTCGTTATTTGCGGGAATACTGCTTGCTCTTGCAACGATACTTGCATTTGTTGGTGCGAAATCCAAATAATATTTTGTTCGGGAAAGAGCCGACTAGTTAATCATTGTTAGTTAGTCGGCAAACTTTCACATACTCATTAATTTTTTAACTATTATAAATGTTACCATATTTTTTTAGTATACCCATGTATACGATCATGAGCGGTTTTGGCGTTGGTGCATTGGCAGGACTGTTTTGTTATTTTTCGATTAAAAAACTGAATGTTTCGCAAATGAACTTGGTAATGTAATTGTTTTTATAGCAATATCGCTTATTGTGGGCTTTTTGGGAGCTGGCTTTTTTGACGCTCTCTTTAAAGTTCGAGAAAATGGAGGGTTCAAACTTGGAGGGATCACTTTTTACGGTGCGTTGATTTGCGGATTGATTTGTTTTATGTTTTTGTTTAAATTGTTCGCTAAAAAATTAAAGTTTAAAAATTCTTTATTTAGTTACTTAAATATACTCGCGCCTTGCATTGCGATAGGGCATTGTTTTGGCAGAGTTGGCTGCTTTCTTGGCGGCTGCTGTTACGGAAAACCGACAGATTCTATCTTTGGTATGCATTTTCCGGAAGGCTCTTTAGCTTATCAGGAATATGGCGATGTAAAGGTTTTTCCTACCGAGCTTTATGAAGTGATTTTTCTGTTTGTTCTATTTATTTTCTTTATGATGCTAATTAATAGAAAGAAGTTTCAGAGACATTTCTTCTTTATTTACTTAATGTCATACGCAGTTGTTCGTTTTTTGTTGGAATTTTTGCGCGGCGATGACCGCGGCGGATTGTTTGTATTTATTTCTCCGGCGCAAGCTTTGTCTTTGTTGATACTAATCTATGCTACAGTTCATATCCTTATTTTAAATATTGCTAAATTAAGGTCACGACAAACTCCAAAAGATACTCTAAAATAAGGTTTATTGTCACACACTACTGTTTTTCGACAAAAAAACTCTTTACAAATGATTTGGGTTGTGTTAGAATTACGTTTGTTTGGACAAGGGAGGAGGATCTCGGATGGTCGGCTGTTTTTGTATTTCGAAAAACGGACACGACACGGGTGAGTATTATGTGATTGTTCCTGCGGCTGGGAATAAACATAGTACAGGCGAAAACTTTGTATGGGTGGCAAACGGCAAGAACAGGACTGTTGCAAACCCGAAAAAGAAAAACAAAGCGCACTTGTTTATAACAAAAACACAGGTTTCCGGCATGGACAGGATTTTGGACGGTGAACCTGTGTCGTCTAATCTTAAATTAGCAAATTTAATAAAACAGTATCGTGCACAAAATACGGTCAAGGGAGTATAAATGGAGAGCACTAAGCGGTGAGCAAAGGTGATAATATCGAAATTGAAGGCAAGGTTGTCGAAGTTATGCGCAACGCAAACTTCAAGGTAAAACTTACAAACGGTCACATTGTTACTGCGTATCTTTCCGGGAAACTGTACAAGAACAATATAAAAGTCTTGGAAGGTGATTCTGTAAAGCTTGAAATAAGTCCTTACGATTTAACGCAAGGACGGATCATATGGAGAGCTAAGAACTGATCCTGAATTTTTCCAAATTACTGTATTACATTAAGGAGAACTATTATGAAAGTACGAAGCGGTGTAAAACCGATTTGCGACAAGTGTAAAGTTATTAACCGTGAAGGTGTGGTTAGGGTTATTTGTAAGAACCCCAAACACAAGCAGCGGCAGGGCTAAAGTGTTGCTGTTCAAGCAATCAGCCCGCAAACTAAAAGGAGAAACAAAATTCAATGGCAAGAATTTCCGGAATTGATATTCCAAAAGACAAGTGCATAAAGTACGCACTTACTTATATCTATGGTATCGGCGAAGCACTCGCGGACAAAATTTGTGCGGAATGCAAGGTTGACCCTGCGGTGCGCGCAAAAGATGTCAGTGAAGCCGACATAAATAAAATAAGGACTTACATTGATAAAAACATTAAAACGGAAGGCGACTTGCGGCGCGATGTTTCTTTGGATATCAAGCGCCTTACCGAAATCGGCTGTTACAGGGGTGTGCGGCACCGCAAAGGCTTGCCGGTAAGGGGACAGTCTACTAAACAAAATGCAAGAACAAGGAAGGGACCGAAAAAGATGGTTACCCGGTCCAAGAAAGATTAGGGAGAGAAAATGGCAGAAGATATAAAGAAGAAACCAACCGCAAAGCGCAAAAAGAAAACCGGCGTTTCCAAGGCGCAGGCACATATCAATGCTTCGTTTAACAATACGATTGTGAATATAACGGACGAGCGCGGCGCAAGTATAACCTGGGCAAGCGGCGGAACAGCGGCATTTAAAGGCAGCCGCAAAAGCACACCATATGCCGCACAAACCGTTGCAGAAAAAGCTGCGGCTGCTGCAAAAGATGCCGGAGTTCAAAAAGTTGATGTCTTTATTAAAGGACCGGGTCACGGACGTGAGAATGCAATTCGGGCACTGCAAACCGCAGGGCTTGAAGTTATGTCAATTAAAGATGTAAGTCCGATAGCGCACAACGGCTGCAGACCGCCAAAGCGGAGGAGAAAGTAATGAAAGAAAATAAAGACATGAAAAAAGGCACAAAGGAGGCAGAAAATGGCTAAATATACCGGACCCGATTGCCGGCTTTGCAGGCGTGAAGGGTGTAAATTATTTCTTAAAGGCAACCGATGTGTTTCAGCAAAATGTGCGATAGAACGTAGACCGGTGGTTCCAGGTCAGCATGGACTTTTAAGGCGCAAGGAAAAAGAATACGGGATTCAGCTTCGTGAAAAGCAAAAAGTTAAACGCGCATACGGAGTCCTTGAACGGCAGTTCCGCAAAACATATGAAGAGGCAGTGCGGCAAAAAGGTGTTACCGGCGATGTATTGCTTGGGTTACTGGAACGGCGCTTGGACAATGTTGTGTACAGAATGGGCATTGGCGATTCCCGTTCGGAAGCCCGTCAGATTGTATCTCACAGGCACATAACAGTAAACGGAAAGTCTGTAAATATTCCGTCGTATACGGTTAATAAAAATGACATAATCGCAATCAAAGAAAACAAAAAGAACCTTGATATGTTCAAATCCTTAAAGGATTCAAAGCCTATTATGCCAAAGTGGATGGAATTCAGCGGCGCAAAGCTGTCGGGGAAAATTCTGGATCTTCCGATGCGTGACGACATTGACCTTAATATCCGCGAAAATCTAATTATAGAGTTGTACTCGAAATAACAAAAACCAGGGAAAAAGAGGCCGGTATAACCATTTCAAAAAATAAAGGAGAGAAAAATTATGATAATGGAACTTGAAAAACCAAGAATCAATTTTACGGAAAAAAGCGAAGGACGGACCGCGAAGTTCGTTGTCGAGCCGCTGGAGCGCGGATACGGGCTTACCATCGGGAACGCACTAAGGCGCGTTTTATTGTCTAACTTATGCGGAGCGGCTGTCATTGCGGTGCGCATAGAGGGCGTTAACAACGAATTTTCCACAATTAAAGGCGTTGTTGAAGACGTCACGGATATAGTCCTTAACTTAAAAAGTCTTATCTTGAAAACCGCGACCGATGACATGAACTTTAAAGGCACTATGCGTATTTCGCGGAAAACCGCAGGGCCTGTCTATGCCCGTGATTTGGAAACAGGCAGCGACATTACGGTCTGCAACCCCGAGCTGCTTATTTGTACTTTGGACGGCGGGCATACTCTTTCGATGGAAATAACCGTTGGGCGCGGTCACGGCTATGTTATGGCAAAAGACCATAAAGGTGCCACCGAAAATATCGGCTCTATAGCAATTGACAGTCTGTTCAGCCCGGTAGAGCGTGCAAACTACTATGTTGAAAGCGCGCGCGTCGGTCAAAAAATTGATTATGATAAATTGATTTTGGAAGTTACAACCAATGGCTCTATTGCGGCAAGCGAAGCAGTCAGCCTTAGCGCAAAGCTTATACAAGACCACCTTGGTTTATTTGTAGGGCTTGTTAAAGGCATGGGCGATTTTCATACTTTGGTAGACCGTAAAGAGGACACAAAAATTAAACTGCTGGAAACAAGCATTGAGGACATGGAGCTTTCTCCGCGTTCCAGCAACTGTCTGAAACGGGCAAATATTAACACGATCGAAGACTTGATTAAAAAGACCAAAGACGATATGCTTAAAGTAAGAAATCTGGGCAGCAAAAGCCTTGACGAAATCATTTACAAACTGGAAGCACTGGGTTTAAGCCTTAGGGCGGAAGAAGAAGTTTAATAGGAGTATACAAATGGGACACGCAGCAATTTTTGCTAATACCCCCGCTAAAGAGGCGGGAGAGGCTCGCAATCAGGTAAGTTATCTGCTTTGGAATGGGAATATCAAAGTTACCTCCGGACGTGCCAGGGCAGTTTCAAGCGCGGCAGAGAAAATTTTGACACTGGCGATAAATTCGTACGAGGACGTTGTCAAAGTGACCAAAGAAGTTACCAACGACAAAGGCGTCAAAGTTAAAAAAACGGTTTTGGTGGACGGTGCAAAAAAGTTGAATGCGCGCCGCCGGATTATGGCAAAAGTTTACGACTTGCACGAAGTCAAAACCAAAGCGGAAACCAAGAAAGCGTTTACCGAGCGCACAAAAAATATCAATCACCCGCTGGTCGAAAAGATTTTTAACGAGCTTGCTCCGAAATATGCAAAACGCGCGAAGGAACTTGGAACCGGCGGCGGATATACTCGCATACTGAAGCTTGGCACCCGGCGCGGAGATGCGGCTGAGATGTGTTTAATTGAATTGGTATAAAGAACATCTAAAAAGCTTAAATCTGTCAATAATCTTCCTTATAAGGGAGATTTTTAGATTATGCGCAAGAACGGGCTTTCAATTGACAGTATCAAAGATAAAATTAACGAACTGGTGGGCAAAAACATCTACATGGAAGTTTGCCGCGGCAGGAAACAAGTCAAAAAATACAACGGGGTAGTGGAAAACACTTTTCCAAGCGTATTCGTTGTGCGCTTGACCGACGGCGGTCATGTTGTAGATTCGCTGTCTTACTCGTACAGCGACGTTCTTTGCGGCGAAGTGGTTATTGAAGCCAAATAGGGCAGGTATGGGTTCGACTTTGTAATATCAATTGAAGCGTGAGTAAATGATGAAAGACCTTCTTGCTTTATGAATTTAACTATATCCTGCATTTTAAGATTTCAAACCCCTGCTTTAACCATCGCAATGGTATCATCTACAAGATTTTTATTTGCCATTGGAATTTTTCAAAGTTTAGTACATTCTATAAATCTTTTAAGATCTTCTTCAGCCGAAATTCGTTAATTTTTGCATTTTGTAATCGTTCTAATTCCGGCTTGCCTTTAATAAAATAAGTTACAGCTTATTTATAAGGGGAGAGAAAACATGGGATTTGAAACTGTGCATAAGGGCTTGCAACAACGGCAAATGAAACAACTGGGGCACGCTTCCGTAAAGGTCGCAGCAAAACTGGACTTGAAAACGCCCGCCAAAAAGATACTTTCCGCGGCTGCGAACTGCTATCTTACTGCAACCGAGCGCAGCGACAGCGACTGTAAGGTAACCGGACGCGTTGTAACGCGAGTTATTTATATGGACGAGTTTGATGCCTTTAACAGCGAGGAGCGTTCCGATAATTTTACCGCGCAACTTGCACTTAAAGGACATGCAGCGGTTGAATCTGTGTCCGCCGCAAGCATGATTTTGGAAACGTCCTGTGCAGATTTGACGGCAGAAACCAAAGCCGATGCGGTATTTACGTCCACTGTGGATGTGGACAGCGTGGTGGAAGTGGTATTAATAGGGCTGGTTGGTCAGGAAATAAAGTATGTTGCGAACATAAGCGGTAATGCGGAAGCAAAACTTGAAAAAAAGACGGTTGCTACTTTTTCGCGCCTGTTGGAAGAAAAGTTTACTGCGGACGAGCGGCTTGAACTTGATAAGAACTGTTCCGGAGTGCTTGGTGTAGATGTTGCCGCTCATATCCGCGACATTAACTGTAATGAAAACAAAGTGTCGCTTAAAGGTATTGTAAGTGTCAACGTAATCGCTGTAAAGACCGGCGAAATTTCTGTAATTTATAACAGTGCGCACGAGTTTGATTTCAGCAAAACCTTGCAGCTTACCGGTATCGGGATAGAGGACAGCGTAATAGGCAGTATCGCCGTAGGCGGAGTAACCGTCAAGGCGGAAAATAAAACCAAACCGGAACTTAGCGTGGAAGTGGATTTGGTGTTTTCCGGAGCCGTTATAACTGCAGCAGAAATAGAATATGCGGCAGATGTTATGAGCTTTGATAATCACTTAAGTTTAACTCAAGTAACAATCGATAATACTGCGGCACTTCCTCAAAGCAACACTGTTGCGGATATTGAAAGCAATATGACAATGCCCGCAAATGCTCCTTATATATCTAAAATTCTTTCGGTGGGAGGCAGCCGGGTTAGCGGTATAAACCTTATTCCTGCGGACGGAAAAATAACCGTTGAGGGTGTACTTTCCGCGAATTTAGTGTACGAATGTGAGGAAAAACTTATGCGGACGCACGAGGCTCAGGTTCCGTTCAGTACGGTTGTCCGAATCGAAGGCGTTAACACCGGACATACTGTTCAGGCGTCCGTCCAGCCGGTAAACTGTAATATAAAAGCGCGCCGCGGCAAGGAACTGTTGATTGATGCGCGTCTTGGTTTAAGCATTGCGTGCGTGTCGGCTAATACAGCTAATATACCTGCCGATGTTATAATCGGAGATGCAAAAGTCCGCGATGACAGTGCTATCATGATTTATATTGCAAGCGACAAGGAAACTCTTTGGGATATTGCCAAGCGCATAAGCGTAAGCCAAAGCGAAATAATTAAACAAAATCCGCACATCGCTTCCGAAACCCGCCCCGGAGACAAAATATTCATATACCGCCAAAACGTGATTAATTTTTAATCGACCTAATAATCAAAGGACTTGGGACGTGATTCAGTTGGATCGGTCACAAGACGGAATATTATGCACAATGAAAAAACCGGAAAAAGGTGATTAATAATTGATATTGCCTAAAATCTAAAAAAGAGAACCGGGGGGTTTTCTTTTTTGTGCAAAGACTTACCACTATCTATCTTTTAGTTCTTTTAATAACCGCTATTTTGTCCACTCCTTTGCGTTTATACCAGTTGTATTATGATGTTTTCCTGCTTTTCGTACCCTTTGTATTTTCTTTCAGTTCATCGGTGAATTGCATTAGAAGTGCAGGTACATTTTTAGCCTTTTGGCGAAGGTCAAATTTGCTTCCTTTTCTTAATGACAAGTCTAAATTCTTCCCAATCAAATTTAGTGTATCAAGTTGATTCTGTTTATCAATTATTTCGTCTTCCAACTTTTTTCTAAATGTTGCAAAGTGCTTACTAGCCAAATTTACATTATTCCCCCAGTCTTCTAAAAAATCATTCCAATCCTGCACAAAAGTAGTAAGGTGAATATCCTGTTTTTTGCTTTCCGCGAGTTGCATATTTGTATAAGCAAGTTCGCTTTTTAGCAACTGTAAATTGGCAATTATATACTTGAAATGTTGTGGGCGAATTACAAACATTTTCTCATATTCGTGTACAATTACTGGCGCATCATAAGTTTTATTATCTGGCTCTAATAATGAAACAAGGACAGCAAATTCACAATCTCGTTGTTTTCTATTTCTATCAAGTTTAGCGAAATGGTCTTTGTTCTTTTTCTTATTCTTTTCATCCGTATCATCCCTTTCCCATTTCATTTCAAACAAAATTGATAATACCGTATTATCGTCTTTATCAACTTCCCTGTATATTCTATCGCCCTTTTCACCGCTCGCGGTATCTGGTATATATGTTGCATTGGGTATAAAGTCTTGTATCTCTGCCCAAAGGTCATCACAACCATTTTCTAGTATCGTACCAAACGCTTTTATATTTACAGAGTGTCTTAAATCTTTCCATTTATCACGGTCTTGCGTAATGAAGTCTATTTGATTTTTGTAAAAAGTTTCTTTATTGGTAAATTCAAGTTCTTTTTCTCTTTTAGCAAGGTTAATTTCAATTTCCTTTTCTTTACTCAAACTTTGTTTTTCGGCAGTAAGTTTTTCAACCTGCTTTCCTAGTTCTTTATTCTCGTTAAGGTATTTTTCCTTTAACTCTTTCTCTTGGTTTGCCAATGCAATTTCTAATTCCTTCTCTTTTGTTTTGTTTGCGCTTTCTTGTTCTGCGGTTAGTTTAGTTACCTGTTTTTCAAGTTCTCTTTTCTGTTCAATGTATTTGTCTTTAAGTTCTTTTTCTTGGTCAGCCAACGCTATTTTCATTTCCATTTCTTTTTCTTTTGATATGCGTTCCCTATCTTGTTCAATAGCAGAGTTTTTTTCTTTCTCAAATCTCTTTGAAAAAACAGAAGAAATTAGCGACATATCTATATTGTCTTCCTGCAACTTTTTCAAATCTATTCTATCGCCCTTTGCACCGTCTTGTGCAAGTTCCAAGGTGGTCTCGTCAATCAATTTTACATTTAAGGTTTTCATATAAGCATAATACAACAAAACACCGAAAACGGCAATGCTTTATCTAAACAAGACTTCTGACGGTTTCCAATCTTTCGCTAACTGTAGCGTAATTCAATCTATGGTGGGTCACAAAACCGAAAGAATGACAGTGACTATACCCACAACACAGACGAATTGAAAGACCGCGAGTACGAAAAACTGAAAAATAGTACGACAATTAGTACGACACTTCGGGTCAAAAAGTGTGCCACGCTAGCCTGAAATTGCCCATTAAAAGTACCTTTTGATGATTTCTTCGAGTTTTGAACGGTATTTTACCCCTGTATCGCCCCCGATATTGTTTTCAAGGAAGCATAATGGGGGATATACCACGCACCACCAGTTGTCGCCGGTTCCGGTTCCAAGTTCAACAATCAAAGCGTCGTATACGCCCTCGGGCAAAGTGTATTGGTTGTAATCTCTTGTCGGAAAGTACTCGGACCTGACTTGTGCGCGGCATCCGTAATCAAAGCCGGCGGATTCAAGTACAGAATCTGCGACCGATTCAATCAGCCCAAGATTTGCGTTTAACTTCTGCATGGCTTGTTCCTTGCTTATCACATCTACCATAAGCGGCGTCAAAGCATCTACAATCGCAGATTTGACAACGTATTTGATGTCCTGGTCGGTTTGGCTGTTACTGTTTGCGCGCACGTGCAACCGAAGAAAATTATCCGCACTATTACTGTTTCGAACAGAACTACCCGGGAGCCCTGCCATAACGATAGCCGCCGTCGCGATAATAAATAAAACTGCTATAATTTGTTTCATTGATACCTATTATTGACACGACTTTAACCGCCCATTCATTAGAATTTGAGCAGCACAATAAAAAGTGAAACAGGTAGTGTTATGATATTGTAAGATTTCATAATGTTCAAAAACTACTACACTGCTCGTGCAATAATTCACAAGCAGTATAAAGTTAAGGCAATAGCACTTCGAAGAGGCTTTTGTATTCTCTTTATGTACTCGGCACGAACATAGTTGAATCAAAATAAAAATATATCAAAATAACTTTACAAAATTAGTTGACCTTTCAAAATAATATGATTAATATTTAGGTATTACAAAAGAGGTGTGCAAGAAAAAAGCACACAGAAGGGGAAAAATGTCAGAAGAAAAACTACAAACACTCGTTCACAAATTCTTAACCGAGAGTGACTGCCCAAGTAAATACATTGGGTTTCATTGCTTAAGAAAAGGATTATGCTGGAAAATTATGAATCCGCATATAATTGGTTGTCTTAAAAAGACTGTGTACGCTGCGATTGCAGAAATGTACAATACAAGCGTAAACAATGTGGAACGTAACATTCGAACGCTGATTGAAAAGTGGTGGGAAGCGGACCGCTGCGGCGGGATGCTTAAGAATGCGCCGACAAACAGCGAGTTGTTCCATGTGTTGACAGCCAAATTAATAATTTCTTTTGAGTTGGTGTGTTAATAGATATTGTTGCGCGGTTTTGTATTTAAAAAATACTACGGTTCGGCTAGGATAAGTCTACCTGTTTCAAATACAGCACTTTATACCAAACCTAAATATGAATTTGCATTAAACTTCATCTACAACCTGAATTTAAAAAAGCCCTGTACAAACCGCGGAGACTGTGGTATATGTTGTTGTACCAAAAGAGAGCGGCACTTGCTTATTTGCTCTCGCACAAAGGAGGAGGTCTTGATTGGAAAAAATAGCACTTATCGAGCTTAGCAACACCGCAATCCGGCTGACCATATGCGAATCCGCGCCCGGTGAATACTTTTTTGTTTCCAAAGAATACAACGAGTTTGTCCATATTAACGAGCACATTGAAAAAGACGGAATGATTAAAAGCGCCAAAATAAAAGACTGCATCGGTCTTTTGCTGATTTATAAAAAAATCTGTGACGCTAACCATGTTTCCAAGATTTATTCTGTGGCAACGTCGTCGCTTAACAGCGCAAAGAATTACCCAAGCTTTTTGGAAGAAGCTAACAGTATGTGCGGTCTTTCCTTCCGGATGCTGGAAGAAAAAGATGAAGTCAGTGCGGTTTATACCAGCGTTATCAACACTTTAGACGTGCCGAAAGGCGTTATTGTCAATATCTCAAGCCACTCGGCAAGAATAATAAACTATAACAGGCGGGTTGTACTTGACAGTGTTGTGATTCCCATCGGCTTGGCAAATCTGGACATAAGCGGCGGAATTAAGGAAGCCCAGAATTCCGTGTTAAAGGCTCTTGGCAACAAAGTTGATTTTATGACCAAACTGGACCCTGAAACCCCAATTGTTGGTGTAGGCGATGTATTCGTAAGCGCAGGACGGTTATCGCGCAAGATGCGAAAATATCCGGTGGATATCGACCATAACTATGCTTTTGACGCAGAGCAGTTTAACCAGGTTTTTGACTTTATAAAGACTTTGGACATTGAAAAAAAGCAAAAACTAAAGGGCATTTCCAACCACAGTGCTAACACAATCCTGGCAGGTATGTGCATTGTGAATGCACTGATTGAATACAGCAGGCTACGCAATATCGTAGTAGGGAATTCCTACCGCAATTTGGGTCTGCTGTTCAGTTACGCTATTCCGTATACTGTTGAGCGCCCTGTAAGCGATGTCCTTGGCTATAGTTTGGAAACGATTGCCGAAATTTCGGGGCTGGAAAAATACGAATGCGAGGCGCACTATAACCTTTCTCTGCTGCTTTTTAAGCAGTTAAAGGTTCTGCATAAACTGCCTCGCGCATATGCCAAAGTTTTACGCATTGCAAGTTATCTTTACCATATCGGCAAGTCCGTCAACCGTCTTGCTTTTGAAAAAGTGAACTATAACGCGATTATGAACTGCGGCATTAACGGCGCAAGCCACAAGGAAATCGTTTTGGCGGCGTTTACGGCTGCTCAAAAGAAGTGGGAGGATTTTAACCTCGCGGAATGGGTGCGTTATCGGGATATTACGACCAACGATGACTTGGAAGCCGTGCGGAAACTGTCCGTCATCGTTGCCATTGCGGAAGCATTAAACATAAGAAACCGCGATGCCGTCAGCGATATCTCGTGTGACATTTTGGGCGACAGTGTAATATTAAAACTGATTGTAACAGATAATAGCAAGGGAGCCAAAGTTGATGTTAAAGCGCTTCAAATGGAGATATTTTATGCGAAAAAATACAGCGCCGAGTTTGTCAAAGCCTTTAAAAAGAATTTGGAAATACTCTAAATAGAGGATACTCTGAATAGTATTTTTGGGGCAGTGTTTTTTTTAGGGCTGTTGTGGATTATCAGGAGGACATATGGAAATAAAGAACTATGACTGTGATTTGCTTATAATCGGAGGTGGACCTGCCGGTTTGACCGCTGCGACATATGCGGGGCGGGCGGGGCTTGAGACGGTAATTTTGGAAAAAATCGGACTGGGCGGTCAGATTATCTCGACCGGAGAAATTGAAAATATGCCTGGCTTTTTAAGCATTACCGGCGCGGAACTTACCCAGCGCATGACCGAACAGGCAGCGAAATACGGCGCCGAAATTCTATACGATGAAATAACGCACGCGGATTTCGGGGATTCTAAAGATATAACTCAAAAAAAAGTTGTAACGTGTGAGTCAACCAAAATAAGTTGTCATGCGATAATATTGGCGGTTGGGGCAAGCCCGCGCAAAAGCGGTGCGGAAAATGAAGAGCAGTTTATCGGCAACGGCGTACATTTTTGCGCACTTTGTGATGGAAATTTCTACAAAGGCAAAGACGTTATTGTGGTGGGCGGCGGAAACAGCGCGGTGGAAGAAGCACTCTACCTAAGCGACATTGCAAAAAATATCACCATTGTCAATGTTACACCCGATTTTAACGCCCAGTCTGTTCTGGTGGAAAAATTGAAAACACTTCCCAATGTTAAGGCGATTTACCATGACCACTCGGTTGTAAAAATTATAAGCGACGAAGCCGCCAGTATGGTTATTGCAATAGAAATTAAAAACAGAAACACAGGCGCAGTCAAACGCATCCCGTGCAGCGGTATGTTTGTTGCCATAGGCAGGAGTCCCAACACAAAACTGTTGTCCGGCGCGCTTGGGCTTACCAAGGGCGGCTATATCGAAGTAAACAGCAAGTTGGAAACGCGTATTCCTGGAGTTTATGCCGCCGGCGACTGCACCGACAAAGATGTAAGGCAAATCGTTACAGCCTGCTCTGACGGCGCGATTGCCGCAACCCATGCCGCCGAATACGTCAAAACAGCCCGCAAATAATTGTAAACCGATTATATAGTAGCGCTTTAGCGCGTAAAAAGGTTGTGACGTACTTAATATTAAGCTAAGAAAAAACGGCGGAGAAGGTTACACAAGAATAGATTTTTTAACCTCATCGCAAATTTCTTGGCATGCCTGTGTGATTGCACTTGAATTTGCTTCTTTTCATATATTGAACTATGAAAAAAGCAAAAAAAACAGAGTGGAAACACTTTGGTACAGACGGAGTTCGCGGAATTGTAGGCGAAACTTTTACCACGGATTATATATCAAAAATAGCTCATGCAACGGTTGCCGGTTTCCGCAAACGGTCGCTTAATGCAACGCTTTCCCCGAAAAAAGTTGTCATCGGGTGGGATACGCGCCGAAGCTGTGATTTTATAGTGGACATATTTGCCGGTGTGCTTGCCGGACATGGTGTAGAAGTAATAAAAGTTGGCGTTGTGCCGACCGCCGGACTGTCGTTTTTGACGGGGAAGCTGTCTTGCGATATTGGCGTAATGGTCAGCGCCTCGCATAATGATTTTCGGCATAACGGTATAAAACTCTTTTCGCCTACCGGTGAGAAAATGGATGACGAAACCACCGGCGAAATTGACAGCTTTATTTCCGCGAAATATATCGACAATAGTGCATCTGTCGCAAACAGTGTCGGACGCATCATGACCGATACGAAAGCAATAAATTTGTGGCAAAAATACCTTATCCGGAAGTTCAAAAGAGCCGGCAAAAATAATTCTCAAACAGCGGAAGTGCCCCGGCAAAAAATCGCGGTGGACTGCGCTTTCGGAAGCGGTGCAGAGTGCGCGGAAGCTGTCCTTAAAAGCCTTGGCTATGACACAGTTTTCTTTAATACTGAAGCGGACGGGCTTAATATCAACAAAAACTGCGGCGCAACAGTGCCTGCTTATTTAAGTTCTGTGATAAAAGAACACGAAAAGCGCGGTAACGGTTTCACCGTCGGTTTTGCTTTTGACGGCGATGCCGACAGATGTGTAGCTTTTGATGAGAATGGGGATGTAATCAACGGCGATATATTGATTGCGGAACTTGCAAAATTCCGCAGCGTAAAAGATGTAGTTGCCACAATTATGTTTAACCTTGGTGTTGAACAAGGCCTTAAAGAAGCCGGTATTTCACTTATCAGGACACCGGTTGGAGACAGGTATATTTATAAGGTAATTAACGATTACAATCTGCTGTTGGGCGGTGAAACAAGCGGACACATCATTTTTAATGATATCTGGCGTTCCGGCGACGGACTCTTGACCGCACTGGTTGTGCTGCAGGCTCTTTTCAAAAAGGGCATAAAAGCTTCCGAACTTGGCTCGGGATTTCAAGTATATCCGCATACAAGTAAAAATATCCCGGTCACAAGAGAGCAAAAGAAAAAAGTAGAAGAAATAATAACGACAAAAGACGGTTATAAAACCATTGTGCGCCCAAGCGGCACCGAGGACCTTGTGCGAATTACAGTGGAGGGTCCGGACTTGCGCGAATGTGAAAATAAGTTGCAAATCGAAGTGTACGAACTTCAAAAACAGATAAATTAGAGAAGCATCGCACAATTAATCAACAATTATAAAAAGTTATTGCAAAGCGCGCTGGCGCGTGGTATTTTTTATGGTTTTAAACTTAAAAAACGAAAAGGAGAAAAAAGAAAAATGGCAGCTACAACAAAGACAACAGCAGGGAAGACTGCGGCAAAAACGACAACAAAGACTGCTGTAATGGGCAAAGCCGGAACGGCATCCAAACCGGCGCTGGGTGCGGCAAAAGCAGGTGCGGCAAAATCGGCAAAATTCGTATATCACTTTGCGGAAGGACGCGCAGACATGAAGAATCTGCTTGGCGGCAAAGGCGCTAATTTGGCAGAAATGACAAATTTAGGCGTACCGGTGCCGGATGGTTTCATTGTAACCACGGAGGCTTGCTCGGATTACTACAAATCCGGCGAAAAAATATCGGATACAATTAAGGCACAAATTAAAGCCGCATTGCTTAAATTAGAAACAAAAACGGGGAAAAAACTGGGCGATGCAAAGAATCCGCTGCTTGTTTCGGTGCGCTCCGGCGCGCGTGCTTCGATGCCGGGTATGATGGATACGGTTTTGAACCTTGGTCTTAACGATGAAACGGTGATCGGGCTTGCGAAACTGTCCGGAAATTCGCGTTTTGCAAATGACTGCTACCGCCGCTTTATCATGATGTTTGCCAATGTCGTGGTTGAAGTTGATAAAGCAAAGTTTGAACGAATTTTGGACGAAATGAAGGAAAGCCGTCACGTCAAAAACGACAGCGAACTTTCCGCGGACGACCTTGCAGCTCTTATTGTGCAGTTTAAGGAGTTCTTTAAAAAAGAGACAGGCAATGACTTCCCGCAAAGCCCCCAGGAACAACTTATGAGCGCGGTTGCCGCTGTTTTTAGAAGCTGGAACAATCCGCGCGCAATCACCTATCGCCGCCTTAACGATATTCCCGGTGATTGGGGAACCGCCGTCAGCGTTCAGATGATGGTGTTCGGCAATCTTGGAGATACATCAGGCACGGGCGTTGCGTTCAGCCGCGACCCAAGCACCGGTGAGAATAAGCTTATGGGCGAATACCTTATGAATGCGCAAGGCGAGGACGTTGTTGCCGGTATACGCACTCCTGTGAAAATAAGCGAACTTGCAAAACAAAATCCGGCAGTTTTCGCGCAGTTTGAAAAGATATACAAGAAGTTGGAAAAGCACTATAAAGACATGCAGGATATGGAATTTACCATCGAAAACGGAAAATTTTTCATGCTCCAGACCCGTAACGGAAAGCGGACTGCGGTTGCCGCGCTTAAGATTGCGGTAGACCTGTTTAACGAGAAACTTCTCACGGAAAAAGAAGCACTCCTAAAAATTGACCCTAAACAGCTTGACGCGCTATTGCACCCCCAGTTTGTGCCGGAAGAGCTTAAAAAAGCTGCGGTAATTGCAGAAGGTCTACCGGCTTCTCCGGGGGCTGCCTGCGGTAAGGTGGTATTCACCGCCGAGCGTGCCGCTCATTTGAAAGCCGCAAATTCGAAAGAAAAACTTGTGCTTGTGCGGCTGGAAACCTGTCCCGATGATATAGAAGGTATGATAGTAAGCCAAGGAATTTTGACCGCGCGCGGCGGGATGACAAGCCACGCTGCTGTTGTTGCCCGCGGCATGGGAACATGCTGTGTTGCAGGATGCGGCGAGCTTAAAATCAGCGAGGAAGGGCGTTATTTCTCCGTTGGCGGCAGGACTTTCAAAGAAGGCGATTATATCTCGCTTGACGGCTCTACCGGTAAGGTTTACGGACAGGAGATTAAAACTCAGGAAGCTACTCTTTCCGAAAACTTTAAAACGATTATGGCATGGGCAGATAAATACCGAAAACTTGGGGTTCGTACAAACGCCGAGACCCCAGCAGATATCCGCAAAGCTGTTGAATTCGGTGCGGAAGGCGTAGGTTTGGCACGAACCGAGCATATGTTCTTCGGAGCAGACCGAATTGGACCGATGCGTGAAATGATTGTGTCAAAGACCGTGGAAGAACGCGAAAGAGCACTTGCCAAAATTTTGCCTATGCAGCGTGACGACTTTTATCAGATTTTTAAAGAGATGAAAGGCTTTCCGGTTACAATACGCTTCCTTGACCCTCCGCTGCATGAATTTGTTCCGCAAACCGAAGCCGAAATTACCGCCCTTGCGAATGAAATGAAATTGCCAGTGGAGTCCCTTAAAAACACAATCAACGGTCTGCACGAGTTCAATCCGATGCTTGGACACCGAGGTTGCCGTCTGACTATTACTTATCCGGAAATTGCGGTTATGCAGACCCGCGCGGTTATCGAGGCTGCAATTCAGGCTCAAAAAGAGCTTGGAACACCCATTGTGCCCGAGATTATGATTCCGCTTGTGTGCGATATTAAGGAACTTGACTATGTAAAAAAGTTCGTCACTTCGACCGCAGACGAAATCATTGCAAAAAGCGGAGTAACACTTAAGTATCTGGTAGGTACAATGATAGAAATTCCGAGAGCGGCACTGTTAAGCGATAAGATTGCCCAAAGTGCAGAGTTTTTCAGCTTCGGCACAAACGATTTGACGCAAATGACATTCGGTTTCAGCCGTGACGATGCTGGAAAATTCCTTCCCGATTATTACAGCAAAAAGATTTTTGATTCCGACCCGTTTGTCCGTATGGACACCGAAGGCGTAGGTCAGCTTGTTAAGTTGTCATGCGAATTAGGGCGAAAGACCCGCAAAAACATCAAGCTTGGTATTTGCGGCGAACACGGTGGTGATCCGTCCACTATCGAATTTTGCCATAAAGTAGGGCTTACTTACGTTTCATGTAGCCCTTTCCGCGTTCCCATCGCGAAACTTGCAGCAGCCCAAGCGGCACTGAAAAACTAAATAGCATAACGCAAGCATTTTTGTGGGCATGGAAAAGCCGAGCATTGTTGCTCGGCTTTTGTCAGCAAAAATACCGCTCGTGGCTGCGTGAACTGCTTCTGGCGAACCGTCTTTCTTCGAACTCGTCTTCACAGTGTTCGCGCTTAAGGCTTTCCATCTCTTCCTGCTGCAAAAACAGCAGGAACAAAATAAGCAGTGTCGTGGTGTTGTTTGCCAGGTTTAATTCATGCGACTGACTGTACAAACCAAGCCCCAAGAGTGCCACTACGGCAAGTTCGCTTTTAAATCCCGATCCGAAATTAAACATTTTCCCCTCCTATATTTTTGATGACTTTTGCAAAATTTTAGTACACGCTGCTATTCATTCTTTTTGCTTGCCAGACGGATACAGCGGCAGGTCAAAGAAGTCGCGGCTTTCGCTTTTGTCATAATCCACCGCGCGGGGGCTGGGGCAATAGCCGTATGTAGGCAGCAGCAAATCTGTATTGGCTATTATTTTAATAACTATTGTTATAAGGGCGGTTACGGTGAATTCGTGTTCCGAATTTGCTCTGCCGCTTGGGCAGTTACAGCTTATCATCGCTTTGACTTCAAAAGGGAATACACTTGCCTGAGGTACGTACATTATCACATCTTCGTCAACCTTAATTTCACTCTGCGCGGAAAGCTCTTCCCCTGTGCTGTTATTATATTTGACCAAAAGCGGAACAGCAACCGTGCATTTTATCCGCGCAAAAGAGGGGCGTTCTTCCAGCCGCGAAATGGAAAGGTTTTCCACAACTCCCATGGCGGCGGAGGAATTAGCGCTTATAAACTTGAATTTTTTGTAATTTTTTTTCCCGTCTTCGTTCCCCGAATTACGCACTCCCGACAGTTTAATTGTGATATTATCAAACTGCTCCTGTTTAAGAGCCGAGTCAAGAATACGCTCAACTGCAACAGCAACGCGGTGGCGTAGACCGGCTGCCGGGTTGCCTTCAACCCGACCGGGGCTTACGTTGTTCGCATCCGAATAATAACTCATGATTGTATTTATGAAACAACGTGCACAAGTGTGAAATGAGATTGTATTGACTTTTGATACTAACGAAGCATTTAAAGTAAGTAGATTAAACTCACAGCACATTGCATTCCGCTTCGTAAATTTTGCTGCCTTTAAAGAATACTGCTGCATTTAAGCCCTCAAGTTTTATTTCGATGTCGTCAAACTCGGGCGAGCCGGCTTCGGTTTGGTCATCGCGGATTTCGTCGTTTTTAAGCGGATAATAGAAATCCTCCCTGCCAATTCCCAGTCTGCCGCTGCTTTCAAAGTTGATGAACTCGTCCTTTCCGATAAGTTTTTGCATCGTGTATTCGGAACTTGCAAGAGTCAGCAACTCGGCGCATTCCTCAAACATCGGACCGCAGTTAAGCACCACGCACACAACCGTCATTCCGTCCGCATTGCGCGCCCCGACAAAACAGCGTCCCGCTTTTTTGGTAAAGCCGGTTTTAACGCCGATACAGCCGTCCAGTGAACGCAAAAGCCTGTTCTTATTTTTTATTGCGCGCGGGTAAGCTTTGCCCGAAATCGTGGCGTGATCGGTCTTTACAACCTCGGCAAATACCGGATTATTAAGCGCATAGGACGTTATCAAAGCCAAGTCTTTGGCGGTGGTAAAATGCCCCTCGGCATCCAGCCCGTGCGGGTTTTTAAAGTCGCTGTCTGTTGCGCCTGCTTTTGACGAAACCGCTCTCATGCGCTCATAAAATTCGTCCAGTGTAGGGGATACGGACAGGGCAAGCGCAACCGCCGCATCGTTTCCCGAACGCAGCATAAGCGCAAGCAAAAGTTCTCGGCGTGAAAGCTCTTCGTCTTTTTGCAAATAGATGCTTGTGCCCTCAATGCCGACCGCTTTGTCGTTGATTTTGACTTTTGCATCCAGATCCAAGCCTTGCTCTGCGGCGGCTTCTATTGCGGCAATCGCTGTGATTATTTTCGTTGTGCTTGCCATGGGAAGCCTTTCGTTTTCGTTCTTTGCGTAAAGAATCCTGCCCGACGAAGCCTCCATGGTGCACATCGCGTGCGCGCTTGTCCCGGCATATCCCGAGTAAGCGGACTCGGCTTTAACGGTTTTTACGTTATTGTGCAATGCCGCGCGGCTTGCCGCAAGCCCTCCCCAGACAGCCCCGAATATAAGGGCTGCCGCCAACAGTATTGTCGCAATGCGCACCGCGATCTTGACGGTTTTATTTCTTTTCATATCAGGTATTTTGTGCTTTATCTTAGGATATTATGCTAACGAACGAACTGAATAGTGTCTTAATAACTTTGTCAAGAATTAAAGCTATATTTTCCAAACCGGAATTGATATCAGTACTAATTACAATACGTTTCAAGCCCAACTGCAGTCGGCACTGATTCAAATGTGTATTAACTACAGTGGACAATGATACTGGATTTGGTTATAATTTGTGATGACAGAAGTCCGGATAAATAAATACCTTGCCGAGTGTGGTATCGCTTCGCGCAGAAACGCGGAAGATTTTATCATCGGCGGTCGGGTGCAAATAAACGATAAGGTCGTAACCGATTTAAGCACTAAAGTCGGCGAAAACGATATTGTAAAGCTGGACGGAAAGGTCATAAGCCGTCAACCTCAAAAGGTTTACATTATGATGAATAAACCCAAAGGTGTAGTAACCACTTGCGCCGACCAATTCGGCAGGAAAACTGTACTTGATTTGTTACAACAATCAACTGCAGATAAAATTATAATTAAAAACTCAAAAACGATGCGGGTTTTTCCTGTCGGCAGGCTTGATTATGCGACACAAGGGCTTTTGCTTTTAACGAATGACGGAGACTTTGCACGCCGCGTGATGCATCCAAGCAGCAAAATCAAAAAGACTTACATCGCGCGTCTTGACAAACCGATAACCATGCAGCAAATAAAAGAACTTGCCGGGGGAGTAAATATTGACGGCAAAAAAACATCGCCCGCACATGTGAAGCAAAAGGGAGCGGACGCGGAAATCACCATCTCCGAAGGGCGCAATAGACAAGTTCGTAGAATGTTTGAGGTAATAGGCGCGCGAGTGCTTGACCTTAAACGAATCTCAGTCGGAAACTTAACCCTCGGCGCGCTTAAATCCGGTCAATGGAAGTACATACAAAAGCCGAATTTATAGGTGGGAGCAAAGCGGAGCCGTAATGCGATTGATAAATTTTTAATGTGTCTAAAATTTCTTTTGTTGCCCGTTACTAAATTCTTGAAAATAATTACTTTGCGCGGGCATTTATAAATTACATAATCTCAAATAAATCTAATAATCGCGTAACTTACCCCTATTTTGTTCAAGTCCCAACTTGAAAATCATTTGCAATGTTTTTTAAAAAGTACTAGGCTAAGTTATGAACATTTTGATCGCAAATGTGGGCAACATCCGCATGAATGAAATTAAATGCCTGGCGGGCGCGCTTTCAAAAAAGAAACATACGGTAACAATAGCCTGTATGGCGATGGAAAGCAGATACAAAGGTCAGGCATTCTCATACAGCCACGAAGCGGTGCGCACTAATCATGTGATATATCAGGACGGCAAAACAAAGGCTTCCAGAATCATGGCGCATGAGTTTTACTCTACACCCGCGGATGCGGTAAGCGTAATGCTCGGCGAAATTATGCAGGCTGGCCGCCCGGACCTTGTAATTTGCGGCATAGACAACGGCGTAAGCATGGGGCAGGACATTTATTACTCAAGTAACATCGGCATGGCAATGGAAGCCGCTTACTTCGGGATTCCCGTGTTCGCGGTAGGCATAGAAAACCGTGTCGGCGGTCACCGCGAAAACGAAGTCGCCGCAGCGGTGAAATTTATCGAGACCAACTTAAAAAAGCTTGTTAAAATCAAACTGCCGAAGTCCAGCTTTTTAAGCATCAACATTCCTACCGTGGAAAACTATTCAGACCTTAAAGGTGTTAAAATCACGCGCCTTGGGAAACTTGATTTGATTAATGAATTTGTCGAAAGAACCGATCACAAAGGCGGTAAATATTATTGGGCAAAAAATATAGAGCGCAACGGTGTTAACGAACCCGGCACTGACATAGAAGCTTTTTCCGAGGGCTATGTTTCAGTAACTCCGATTGATTATAACGCAACAAGCTACGAGGAACTTGCAAAGTATTCTAATCCGCTTGTTCCAACACAAAACAAGCCTATGCGCATAATGCTTGTTAACGAAGAAGGCTGCTTTAACCCCGGTATCACCGCGCTTGCCAAAATTCTAAGCGCACACCACAGGGTCAACATTGTTGCGCCGCTTGAACCCCTTAAAGGCGTAGGGCACTCGTTTACAACGGCGTATGCTCCGCTGCGGTTCCGCCAATACTTTGTGCTTGATAAAGTCAAGATTTTTTCCGTTTCGGGTACGCCATGCGACTGTGTAACATTTGGGTTGGACAAGATACTTAAAAGCAAACCGGACTTAATAATAAGCGGCATAGACAGCAGCAATAACAGGGGTGAAACGATTTTTAGCAGCGGCGTTGTCTCCGCTGCGGTGGAAGGCACTATTCAGGGAATCCCAAGCATAGCCCTGTCCGCAAAATGCGAGACTTCTAAGGACGAAAAAGATTTCCTTGCCGTTGCACGTGTTTTTGATAAATTCCTGCCGGATTTTGTGAAACTAATAAAGCCCGGGATTACGCTTAACATCAATTTTCCGGCGAACTTTTCTAAAAGGAATATAATGTTCACACACGCAACGGACGGTCTGATCGATAATAAATATACCGGCGAAGTTAATCCCTTCGGTGAGCAGTTCTATTGGCTGGACACCCCAAAAATGGGTTTCAGCAACGAGGCATTGGAACAAAAGGGCGACCTTTATTGGTCAAAGAGAAACTTTATCACCGTCACCCCGATTAAGGTGGACTTAACTTGCCTGCGGTCATTGCCGATACTTGACAAAGCAGGCTTGACAGTTTAATGAAAGAAGAAATATTTCACATCGCCATAGACGGACCGGTGGCAAGCGGAAAAGGAACCGCTGCAAGGGCACTATCGGAAAAACTTAATATCCCGTGTCTTGACACAGGTGCAATGTACCGGGCTTTCGCGGTGTTCATTTTGGACTGCAGTATTAACCCTAAAGATGAAGCGGCGGTTTTGAGAACGCTTGCAAAGTTTAACCTTGAAATGCGCATAGCAGACAAAACCTATGTCACCGTAAACGGCACAGAAGTTACCGATAAAATCCGCGCAAATGAAATTTCTATGATATCCAGCATTTTGTCCGTCATACCCGCCGTGCGCCAAAAGATGGTTGCCTTGCAGCGCGAAATTTCACGCGGCCAAAGTTTTATCTTGGAAGGGCGTGATATAGCAAGCGTTGTTTTGCCGAATGCGCGGTTCAAGTTTTATCTTACGGCAGACGTAGGAGTACGTGCATCGCGGCGTGCCGCGGAACTTGCCGAGAAAGGCGTAAAAATCACTATTGAAGAAATGACAAAGCAAATAAAAGAGCGCGACAGAAACGACATGGAAAAGCCCGTCGGCGCACTTAAACGTGTCCGCGATGCAATCCTGATTAACAACACACACCTTACCCGCGAACAAACCGCCGAACAAATGCTTTCGTATATTTTAAATGTATGATTATCTCTGGTTGCCGACCCTTTCGTTATAGTATTTGAACAAGTACATATTGTAAGAAATAGTAAAAACGGTCGCCCACGTAGCAGACCAAGTGCCGCCGCACTACTGCAAACACTATACAAATTCCTTTCAAAAAATTCTTTGTCAATGTGATCCCACTATCTATTGTCAATTATCGTCTTAATATAGTTTCACTTTTGATGCTTCCAAGTGATTGACAAACGCGCGCGGGTGCGTTAATATCTATGCTTAGGAACATGCTTTATCAAATTGCGATTGACGGAACTGTGGCAAGCGGCAAAGGAACTGTCGCACGTTTGCTTTCACGAAAACTCGGGATTTTGGGGCTGGACACCGGTGCGCTTTACCGTGGCGTTACTGTTGCTTTTCAGGATAATAAGATTGATTTAACAGACCCAGTTTCCGTGGACCGCGCACTTGGACAGATTGAACTAACCGTAAAATGTATCGAAGGTGAAACCTTCGTTTTTTTAAATGGCGAAGATATTACAAGACGGCTGCGCGACAACGAAATTTCCGTCGCCGTTCCGTACGTTGCAAAGATTCCGGAAGTCCGCACCAAGGTACGCAGTGTCCAGCATGACGTTTCCACCGGCGCAAGCCTTGTCTGTGAAGGGCGCGATATAACAAGTGTCATTTTTCCTAATGCTCTTTTCAAGTTCTATTTAACCGCCGGTGTCAAACAGCGTGCCATACGCCGCTATAGGGAACTTGCCGCCAAAGGAGATACAGTCAGTTTAACAGAACTTACCAAACAGATTGCGGAACGCGACATCGCCGACATGACGCGGCAAAACAGCCCGCTTATCCGCGTCAAAGATGCCATATTTATCGATACGACCCATGCAACCGCTTATGCCGTTGCCAAGCGCATGGAAAAAATTATTACAAGGGAGCTTGTAAAACATTGATGTATTATTTTTGGATGCTGTTAAAAATTATTTTTTATATACCGTACAGACTTGTTTTTCCGACGCGCGTGATAAACAGAAAAGAGCTTAAAAAGCACCGCGGCAAGGGTATTGTCCTTGTTTGCAACCACAAAAGCAACGGAGACCCGCCCCTTATGATTTTCCTTTTTAACCGCAAACTTAACTTTCCGGTGAAAGAAAGTCTCATGCGCGACGGGATAAGCCGGTGGTTTTTCCGGACTCTTGGATGTTTTCCCGTCAAAAAAGGCAATGACGTTGCACTTATGCGTCATTTTTTGGATAGGCTAGCACATAAACAGGCGGTTTTTGTTTTCCCTGAAGGACGCCGCGTCTTTAACTCGGAAGAGGCATTAACTTTGCATAACGGAGCGGCAATGATTGCTATCAAGGGCGGAGTCCCGATTGTGCCTATGGTTATAAAACGCGCGCCGCGCTTATTTGTTCCGAACGCAATTAAAATAGGTTCAACTATCCAAACAGGCGAATATCAAAACAAGCGTTTGGAAAAGTCCGACCTTAACGAACTGTCCGGAAAAATTCGGGACTCTATGGCGGAACTGCTTATTAATTTCGAGCATAAACCCAAACCTAAATTGTGGGAAAAGGAAGTTTCTGTTATATCTCGCGGAATAGTTTTTATAAATGAGAATACGGAAAATACATCAGAAGTTACCGCAAATGCTGGTGCGGGAAAATCCAAACTTCTGGTGATTAAACGCAATAAGAACGGTCAGGAATACTATGTGCTGCCGGGAGGTCATATAGAAAACGGTGAAAGTGCGCGCGATGCCGTAGCCCGCGAAGTCTTGGAAGAAACCAACATAGTATGCGAGCCCGAGCGTCTTCTTTATAAGTACAAACTTCCTGCCTTGCCGGACGCAAATCCACGCGCCGCGGGTATGCAAAGTTTTTATCTTTGTAACTACAAGCGCGGTAAAGCCGGCGCAACAGATGCCGAGGAATATACCGATAAAAGCAGGACTTCCGGCACTTACGAGCCGATGCTTGTGGATACTGCCGCGCTTAAATCGATGGACTTGCGCCCTAAGGTTATAAAGGAGCAGCTTATTCGGGATATAAAAAAATTCGGCATAAAGTTGACTCGCGCCGCAAAATATGTTAAATAGGGAAATGACAACAAAAGAACAATTTACACTCGAGATGCTGGAACAGTCTATGCAAGGACACAAAGTCGGCACGATTATCGAGGCCGCAGTTGTAGGGCGCAGTGCTGCAGGGATAGTGGTAAATATCGGCGGCAAGCATGACGGGCTTATTCCGGCGGATGAGGCTGCGGAACTTGCCGCGCTTTCAAAAGGTGAAAAACTTAATGTTATGATTTGCTCTAACAAAGCAATAGACGGACTTTTGCCGGTAAGCGCGAAAAAAGCGGTGGACATCATCGAAAAAAATGTCCAGATTCCCAATATCAAAAAAGGCGTACAGTTTGAAGCAATCGTGGACAGCTCGGGCAAGGCGGGCTTGAATTGCTTCTTTGGAAGTTATAAAGTTTTTGTTCCGGCAAGCGAAGTGGAAGAATTCTATGTGCGCGATTTGGAACGGTACAAGGGCAAAAAGCTGGAATTGGTGGCAACGGATTTCGATGAAGAAAATCGTCGCATAGTTGCCTCTCATAAAGTCGTTTCGGCAAACACAAAGGCTGCAATGCAGGAACTTTTTTGGCACGGAATTTTCATTAATAAGATTGTTACCGGCACTGTGGCGCGAATAACACCCTTTGGCGCGTTCGTAACCGTGGATGGCGTGGATTGTTTGGTGCACAACAGCGAGATTTCTTACGATAAGACCGCGGAAGCAAAAGATATACTGACCGTTGGACAGTCATACCAATTCCGTGTGATTTTGGTAGACCGGGAGGTGAAAAGAGTACAGCTTAGTTATAAACAACTGCAAATACATCCTTTTGATGAAAAAATAAAGTCAATCAAAGTCGGCGATGTTGTTAAGGTAGTTATTACAAAAATCTTGCCTTTCGGAGCAGTTGCCAGACTGGACAACGGTCTGGAAGGATTTATTCATATCAGTGAAGTTACCGGTAAAACTTTTGTGAAAAATGTTTACGAAGTCTGCAAAGTCGGCGAATGCAAGCAAGCAGTAATCAAAGAAATCGAATCCCAAAGAAAACGTATTGCCCTAAGCCTGAAGGCCCTTGAAAATCCGGAGTATAATTAATTACGCTATTGCCTTTTGGTGCTTAGGCTCTCTCAAAACCTGTTGGATACTCTCGCTCGCTACGCTCCCTCAAGTATCATCTTATCGGCGACGATTGCAATGAATTCGCCATTTGTGGGCTTATCCTTTGTGTCAAAAGCGCGGACACCGAAAGCGTTGTTAATATTTTCTACGCGACCGCGGTTCCAGCCGACTTCAATAGCGTGTCGGATTGCGCGCTCTACCTTACTTGCGGAGGTTTTAAATTTTTTTGCAATTGTCGGGTACAGCTGTTTAGTAATGCTGTTTATTATTTCCGGTTTTTCAATAGTAAGCTTTACCGCCTCGCGCAGGAACTGATAACCTTTTATGTGCGCCGGAATTCCTACTGTTATGAAGATGTTAGAGATTCGCTCCTCCAGCTTTTTCCCGGTTTTAATATCTGAAAAGTCCTGCAGTACTTCCGCCGCTTTAGTTGTGGACTGCTTCGCCGGAATGACAACTTCGACATCATTTGCAACGGTTATTTCGAACTCGATGCCGCGCGATGAAAAAAACTCCGCCAAACTTTTGTACAATTCAGTGGTGCTTTCGGCGGTGTTTTCCGATTTAGGGTCAACCATTAATTTTACTTTACTCACTTTATGTGATTACTCCTTTTCATTTGGTATAATACAAGTTAAGTGCGTACTCTGTCTTGGCGCATATTGGCACTTCATTTGTTTTTTTGTCGAAATGCGAGAATAAAGACGGAATATGTAAACACCCAAAATACGATAGCAAACGACTATGCTGCTGCCAAGTAAAAACTCTCCCGAAGCAATCGACAAAAAGATATAGGAAATGACAACACTGTTCTTCCACTCTCAAAATTTAAAATTCCAGTATACAAAACACAATTCTTGCTGTATTTTGAAGCTATGAAAGTTTTGGTAATAAATTCAGGTAGCAGCAGCCTTAAATATCAATTAATAGTCACTTCCTCACCTAAAAAAAATGAAAACGGTAAAAACTCTGCACAAAGTTCAAGCGCAGTACTTTGCAAAGGAACTTTTGAGCGAATCGGCGAAGACGGTGCTTTTTACGAACACAAAGTGGATGACGGAGAATTACAAACGGCACTTTTTGCGTGTGCTACTCATGCAGATGCTGTTAAAAAAATGATTGAACTTGTATCTGCGGTTTCTTCGCTGGATACACTGGACGCAATAGGGCACAGAGTAGTTCACGGCGGCGAGGTATTTAAAGAAAGCACATTGGCAACCGAAAAAACCGTTAATGAAGTTGAAAAACTAAGCGTCCTTGCTCCGCTTCACAATCCGGCGAATGTCGTTGGGCTTAGGGCTTGCATGAAACTTTTGCCGAAAGTTCCGAACGTAATGGTATTTGATACCGCGTTTCACTCATCGATGCCGAAAGAAGCATTTTTGTACGGACTGCCGGTCAGCGATTACACAGACCTTAAAATAAGGCGCTATGGTTTTCACGGAACAAGCCATAACTTTGTAGCAAGGAAAGCGGCAGAGATGGCAGGGGCGGATATTTCAACCTTAAAAGTCATCACCTGCCATATTGGAAATGGATGCAGCGTTACCGCGGTTGACGGCGGTAAAAGCGTGGACACATCAATGGGCATGACACCGCTTGAAGGACTTGTTATGGGCACGCGCAGCGGAGATATTGACCCTGCCGTCATCGAAGTCTTATGCAACGCTCACAAGATGTCGGTTTCGGAGTGCATAACCTACCTGAATAAAAAAAGCGGGCTTTTGGGTCTTTCAGGCACCGGCAGCGATATGCGCGATCTTATGAACAGGCGGACAGGGGATGAAAAGGCTCAAACCGCTATTGATTGTTTTGTTCACCGTACGGTGAAATATATCGGAGCATATGCGGCGGTCATGAACGGGGTAGACATTATTGTCTGGACGGGAGGCATCGGCAACAACAACGAATATATTCGCGCGCAGGTCATGAAACATTTTGGATACCTTGGGGCAGTAATAGACCCCGCAAAAAATGATAAACTTAACGGAATGCTGGGCGGGAAAAACCTGACAAGTGATATAAGCGCCCCAAAGAGCAAAGTAAGAACTTTCGTCATATGTACTAATGAAGAGCTTGAAATTGCCACCGAAACGGAGAAAGTAATACAAAAGAAATGACTAATTACTAACGAGTATTGACTAATTAATGAAAAATTCAACCATAAATTAGTCATTTGTCAGTAGTAAATAATAATATTTACAAAAAACTTAAAATCTGGGTATTGACTTTATGCAAATAATATGTTAGAATATGCTCAAAAATAAAGGGGATACTAACGTATGATTAAAAAGATTCTTATCTTTCTTGCCGTTATAATCGTTCTTCTGTACGCCGTTATCGCGGTTTTGTACTTTTTGAACTTGGGCGGCTCGAATGACACCATGACGCTTGAATACCGGTTTGTTGACCAAAACAGTAATCCGGTAAATAATAATGCAGGCAACCAAATCATCTCAAAGCAGACGATAGGGCTGTATTACAACAAGGATTCGGATGAAAACGAAACCAAAGCTAAAAATGCAAAGTTAAAGGGCGCAAATACCTTTAACCTTCCGGGCTATACTTTTGTAGGCTGGGTGATAGACGGCATCCAATACAACGCAGGCGATTATTTGCCGGCAGGCATTGTTAAACCCGCGGACGGTATTTTGGTAGCTTATCCGGTTTGGGCGGAGAGGCTGGCTTCAACAATCACCTTTGACCCTAACGGAGGCACAGGCGGTACGGGGACACAATCATTCCTGCCCGGTGATACTGTTACGCTTGCCGGAGGCACACCTGTTATTCCAAATGATTTTGTTCACAGCAATATCGGCGGCAATGACTTGGAAAGAAGCCAAGTATTCAAATGCTGGAATACAGCGAAAAACGGCGGCGGACAAGTCTATAACAACGGAAGCAATTACAAATTCAACGGCAATATAACGCTGTACGCTCAATACGAAAATGCTAAGTTCACTGTATATTTTTATTCTAACTACGGCGGAGCGGACGGGTTGGGATCAATTATTAACACCAAGAACGTAGTTTCCGGCACGTCACAGTTGTTAAGTGGCGGAACTCCGACTCGGTCAGGATATACTTTCTTGGGCTGGAGTCTTGATGACCCGGATGCTACAACTGCAGGATTTCAAAACAATACTTATGTTCACTATTATAATAACGACTATAATGACCCCACCACTGTAATCAATTTCTATGCGGTTTGGGCGGAAAGGGTATCCACTGTAACCTTCAATATGAACGGGGGGCAAGGCAGCAATATAACGCAGGCTTATCCTTACAACGTGTCCGCGGTGCTTAACGCTGTTACGCCAACTATTGCTATGAAATATGTTACGAATAATTTATATTCAAAGTCTCCAGATCCACAGCAGAATGAGTTAAGTCAAATTTTCCTTTACTGGACTACAAACCCAAACGGAACCGGCACGAAGTATTACAATGATACTTCCTACACATTTGCCAATGACATCACACTGTATGCTCATTATGAAGCCGTAAAGTATAGCGTATCCTTTAATAATAACCATAACGCAAGCGGTATCGGCAACGGAACAGTCATAGTTTCCGACAAGATGTTTACTTCCGGAATTCGTGCGACTCTTTATACCGGAAGCGATCCGACTTGGGCAGGGCATACATTCGAGGGCTGGAGTATGTCCGCAGACGCTTTGAACGATGGAACAAAGATTTGGACAAGTGATACCCTGATGAACTTCTTCGATGAAACCCCCCGAGTTTATGACGGCAGTAATTCCACTGTTCCGGTTACACTGTACGCAATTTGGAGTTAAGAATAACCAAGTTGAAAAAGTTAGGCAAGTAAAAAGTCTCCTTGAACGGAGACTTTTTTAGTATTTATGTATTTAGTTTCGTAAGATTTGTCTTAGCAATATTATTATCGATGACGACCGCCACCGCCGCCAAAACCGCGACCACCGCCACCAAAACCGCGACCACCACCACCAAAACCGCGACCACCACCGCCGAAACTACTGCCGCCGCCAACGCCATATGATGTTGGATGACTTCCATATGCTGATGCTGATGCCGCCGAACGACCTCCATATGATGTTGGTGCTGCCGCTGCCGAACGACTTCCATATGCTGATGCTGCTGCGTTTGCTTGTCTACCTGCTGCGCCTACGCCTTGCCCTTGTCCTCTGGGTAGTGTACTTGTCGGCACGCTCGCTCCCTGTCGTCCGCCGCGTGCACTCGCACCGGAACTTGGCGGCGGCGTGCCTGTATTATCAGTACTTGCATTTACCCCTGCACTGCTGTTGTCTTGTCTGTTATTCCCTGATACACCTGCACGGCTGTTGTCTTGTCTGTTATTCCCTGATACCCCTGCACTGCCGTTGTCTTGTCTGTTATTCCCTGATACCCCTGCACTGCCGTTGTCTTGTCTGTTATTCCCTGATACACCTGCACTGCTGTTGTCTTGTCTGTTATTCCCTGATACACCTGCACTGCTGTTGTCTTGTC
>JGI24705J35276_12238801_pt1 | contig 89956 bp, 68 predicted proteins | sample TergutNt197P4_FD_35276 | JGI IMG/M metagenome (IMG submission 35276) | reverse complement strand
ATCCAAAATACATTATCCTTTTATCTTCCGATTTTAAAAACCCGGTACAGTATAGCAGATGATTTGGGAAATGAGCGGGGGGTGTGACAGGGAAAAATAAATTTGACACAAGACATAATAAAAACCAACAGAAGTGGTATAAAAACTTTTTAGCTTTCGAACGGGGCTTAATACTGTGGTTAAATCAGTTTTTATGCTTAACTTCTGTTGCTGTCGTAAAGGTTTGGGTCAAAGTTGGTTTGGATTACTTTGATTTTGTCGAGGAGTTCCTCGTAACTTGGCAGGTTGTTTATGTCGCTTAGTTGGAAACGTTTAAGGAACTCGTCGGTTGTGCCGTAAAGTAAAGGCTTTCCGAGGGCGTCTTTGCGACCGACGACTTCAATAAGATTGTTCTCGACAAGAATTTGAATCGAGTAGTCGCTGCCCACGCCCCTGAGCTCGTCAATTTCAAGGCGTGTTATCGGCTGTTTGTAAGCGATAATAGCCATGGTTTCCAGCGCTGCGCGCGTTAAGTTTTTTTCTTTAATCGGATTCAATACTGCGGAGATAATGGCGGCGTATGCGGGATTGGAACTGAATTGATAGTTCTTTCGGTACTTTATCAGGTGAATCCCTGCTTGACCGCTGTATTTCAGCATAAGGTTTTCCATGGCAGTTTTTATTTGAGCTTCGGGCAGTTCAAATTTCTCTGCCAAATAATCGGCGGCAAGTCCGTCGCCGGAAACAAACAGCACGGCTTCCAGTTTATTCTCCAGTTCGTTGTCTGTCACATTTTCCCCCATTTGTGATTCATAGTCTTGATTTACAATCATGCGGTTGTCACCCCGTCTGTATTTTCTTCCAAAGCGATTTCGTTTTCCGGCTGCCGCATGTAATCTTCGCCTTTTATTATTTCAATGTTTCCGAACTGGGTGTTTTGCACTGCTTTGATTTCCTGATGTTTGAGAAGTTCCAGCAATGCAAGGAAAGTGTTTATCGCTTCGCTCTTAGTTTGGCAGCCGGCGAAAAGGTCGAAAAAAGCGATGCTTTCGCATAAACCCAAAAGCGTCCGGATATCTTTAATTTTATCCGCTATGGTAAACCTGTCAAGTTTTATTTGCGTTTCACGGGCAGGTGCGGCACTTTTTTCAACTTTAAACAGCAGTTTTGTGAATGCCTGAAGTAAGCCGTCCATGTTAAGGTTATCCAACACGTATTTGTAGTCTACTTTAAGTTTAACCGGCTCTTTATAATATCTGTCTACGTTTTCATAGGTTTTGAGTTTTTCGCTGGCATCTTTAAGAAGTTTGTATTCTTCGATTTGAGCTAAAAGACGCTGTTCTAAGTCTTCCGCGCTTTCGGTAAGCACTTCACGCGGCAGTATGTTCCTGCCTTTGATTTCTATTAAAGTTGCACCGACTTCGATGAACTCGCTTGCCAGATCAAGGTCCAAAGACTCCAGTTGCGACAGGAATCCAAGAAATTGCGAGGTAACTTGGGCAAGACGCACGGTTTTGATGTCCAATTTTTGTTCGCGTATAAGGTGCAGAAGCAAATCCAGCGGACCATCGAAGTCCGTTATATGGATTTTAATCCGCTCATTGGCACGAAACAGATTCATGGCAGGACCAATCTCCAGAAGTTCTCGAAAGTGGAAAGAATGAAATCTCGGACGGTGCTCATGTAATAGCCGCCGAAAATTATAACAATCAGTAAAATAATCATCGAATTCTCGCGCATTACGCGCATGAAACCGTTGTTTGGCTTTGTGAAACTTACAAGCATATTATATCCGTCAAGCGGCGGAATAGGAAGCAAGTTAAACACAACTAATGCGGTGTTGATTACCGCAGTAAGTGTGAAAAAGAATCCAAGCCCGAACCAAAACAGGCTTTGACTTGAATAGATTAAGCCGGAACTGATGTCCCAATAAAACAGATTGTTCCGCGAGAGCATAAAAAGTCCGAAAGAAAACAGAAAAGCCAGAAATATGTTAACCGTAACGCCCGAAATGCTTACAAAAAAATTGCCGCGCTTGAAATTGCGGTAATTAAACGGGTTAACCGGCACCGGCTTGGCCCAGCCTATGCCAACTATACAAAAGCAAATGAATCCAAGCGGCTCGAAGTGATGGGACGGGTTTAAACTTAAGCGGCCCGCATTTTTCGCGCTTGGGTCGCCTTGCTTAAGCGCCATCCAAGCGTGAGCAGTTTCGTGGGCAATCAAAGCAATCATAATTGCCAAAATAAACGCGATAATTATTACAAGGTTTTGTTCCAACGAAAAACTTTCCCCAATAAGACCGAATAGCATCATTTATGATAGCCCGCCGCAACAACAATGGTCAATCGAAATAAAGCCTAGTCAAGCGGACAAATAATGTCCCTAAAGATTTGTGGATGGTATGCGGCTGCCCGCTGAATTTCGGTTGCATTGTGCTTTGGATTGTGGTATTGTGACATACAAAATACTATATATTGTTGGAGGTTTCGTTATGAAATGTGTTTATTGCGGGCACGGCGACAGCAAGGTTGTGGACAGCCGCGTGTCAGACGGGGCGAACAGCATCCGCCGCCGCCGAGAATGTATTAAATGTGGCAAACGCTTTACAAGTTACGAGACCGTGGAAATGATACCGCTGTTAGTTGTTAAGCGTGACGGCACCCGCCAGCCGTTTAATATTCTTAAAATCAGAAACGGTATTATCAAATCCTGCGAAAAGCGGCCGGTAAGCAGCGAACAAATCAACGCTATTGTGGACAGTATCGAAAAGCAGTTATTAGGAAGCCTGGAACAGGAAATCAGCAGCGCGCAAATAGGTGATCTGGTTATGCAGAAGCTTAAAAGTTTGGATGAAATCGCATATGTGCGTTTTGCCGCAGTCTACAGACAGTTTACAGATATATCTACATTTCTTGACTTTATAAAAACTTTGGACAAGGAAAATAAGATAAGTTAATGCAGGTAAGTGCTTGTTGCTTTTATTTGGCGGATTTTCAATATTTTACCACTTTTCATTGAGATATTGGCTATGGAACAGAAAGCCGTAAATGACTGGGAAAAAACCGCATATCAATAGGACATGCAGATGCAGATTGGCTTTGCGCGGGTTCGGTCTTTTGTTCTGTTTATGCTGGCTTCTTTGGGTACTTTTTGGCTTGCTTTCGGAACGGTGGGGCGGTTTATTTCGGACTTGGTTATCAGTCCTTTTGCGTGGAGTCCGCCCGGGCTTCTTGGCGCGTTGTGGACGATGTTTCTGATGCTTTTAAGTCTTTTGCCGCAGCTTGTTATCCTGTTTTCATTCTTTTATTTTGTCGAGAAAAATAGTCCGCAATCCTGGTCGCGGATTGTAATGGGTTTGGGCTGCGGAACGGTTGCCGCCGGTACATTGACGGGACTTCGGCGCAGTGAGCGGGCGCGCACTGCGGTGCTTCTTTCGTTTGTGCCGTGCAGTGCCCAGATGCCGGTAGTGCTTATGCTGCTTGGCGGCGTATTAAAGTTAAATTTCGCGGTAATCTTTCTTTTCTATGCCGGTGCAATAGGATTCGGTTTCTTGGTTCAGCGGTTTCTTTACGGAAGTTTCAAAAACCGGATGGCTTGCGGGGAAGATTTAACCGATAAACAAGCCGATGCACGCAAGTCTTTTTTTGTTTCGGTTGCAGGGGATACTTTGCGCTTCTTTGAACGGATAAGCGGCACGGTTCTGCTTGCTGCTGCGATATTGTATTTGGTTTCAAACTACAATTTCAGTCTTGCCCAAGTCCCTACCCGCGACAGCATGCTTATTCAGATTTGTAACTTGGTTCAGGTTGTTTTTGTGCCGCTTGGGTTTAACGGAGCGATAATTGCGGTTTTGGTCTTTGGCATTTTGGGCAAAGAGATGTCCGCTGCGGCGATTTTGCTTCTTTCTCCTTTCGATACGGTTGCTTCGGTGGTTACGTTTTTAATCTTTTTCATGCTTTATCCGCCCTGTATTGCCAACGTCAAGGCGATTGCTTCGGTGACTGATCGGCGCACTGCTTCGGTTGTAGTGTTGAGCAATCTTGCGGCGGCTTATTTAGCGGCGTTTGCATTTTATACTTTGTATCTTATAGTAATTTAAAGATATCAATATAAGCATTGACTAATAAAAAATTATTTCACTACTGATGAGAGTGGTTTCACGGACAAAGATAAAAGTTTTTGACTTACAAATAATCACACCAAATTTTGTTGCTTCTTGTGCAAGCTATCGTTTATACTATTACTGGAGGACAAATTGAGTATGAAAACATTTAACGTTAATTACCATGTTTCTGTTTGTATAGACAACAATATCTATGTTGACCCGCTTAATATTAAGGGTGAGCCGCACAATGCTGCTGTGGTTTTAATTACGCACTCGCACGGTGACCATTTGAGCGTCGCTGATATCAAAAAGGTTATGAATGAAAAGACCTTCTTTGTCGCGCCGAAGGATTGTCTGGATAAATTAGCCGGCGAAGGCTTCAGGATTGATAAAAAGAACAGTATGACCGTTGACGGCAAAGACTTTGACGCGAAATATCATGACGGCAAAGATTTAGGCATTTGGATACCGAATACGAACCTGCGCGTTTTGGCATTCCCTGCTTATAATAAAAGCAAGCCGTTTCACCCGAAGGCTAACGGTTGGGTGGGGTATATCCTGTCGATTGATAATGAACGCTTTGTTGTTTGCGGTGATACCGACTGCACTCCGGAACTTGGCAGAATTAAGTGCGATGTCCTGTTTATTCCAATCAGCGGAAAATTTGTAATGACGCCGGAAGAGGCCGCCGCGTGCGCAAATACAATCAAGCCGAAAATTGCTGTGCCGACTCATTATATGTTTAATGACGGCTCCGGCAATATTTTGGGAGACAAGGACGGCGAGAGAATCTTTATTGATAACTTGGACAAAAAAATTAAGTGCAAGGTATTTCTTTGAGCTTCATTAAATGTTAAAAGCGATTTCGAATTTTCTATTGAATTATGCAGTGGTTTGCTGTATACTTGTATATGGACGGCAAATTAACACATCCGGGACTTAAAATACCTAGAAAACACGGCGGTTGGTATTATGCCGGAGGGCACTCGGACGGATTTGCTGATATATACAATGCGCTTTGGGATGAGAAATTGCTTATGAATAGTGTAAGAGACGGATATATAATCAGATACAGAAGATATACAGAGTTTGGCTGCGGTGCGGAAGATGAGTGGAACTTGCCCTGTAAAGGCAGAGTTAAAAATTCTTTGGAATGTGCTGTGGCAGCACCGCACAAAGATGAAGACTGTCTTGTAGGAAATCCGGAGAAGAAAAAGTATTGCTCTATATTTGAAAGAGTAACAGAAATCAAACGGTATCAAGACAGAGACGAAGGTGAGATTATAAAAAAACAAATTCGCGGCGGCATGCTTCATTTATCAAAAAAAGATATAGAGGCGTTTGATAATTGGTGCGACAAAGAGGGAGAAAACACACTTGACGATTTTTTTATCAATTATATGCGCATTACAAAAGTGGGGTCATATATGGACAGCAAGTCTCGGGATCTTGTGGTAACGTCCAGTATTACACCTTGTATTGAACACGAAGATTTGATAAGATCAGGCTGGACTCGTTATCGTCTAACTTTCGGCGCTATGGACTATGACCCCAAAAAGGGCTCGTTCATACCGAAAAAAACTTATTCAATACATGCGGAAGCAGATGGAAAAAAGAAACGGGAACTGGAAAACAAACTTGGCATTAAAATTGAACTTGGATAACAAAGGTTTAACTTGAAAAAGCAGCGCAAAGTTTTCTTTAATTCAGAAAGATTTGTTGATTGTTAGCGCGAAATCAAGACAAAAATTGTTTGACAGGCTTAAAAGATTATAATTTATATAATTTTTCCCCGTAATTTTCCACGAAAAACCGCTTGCCTTTTTGAATTACTTTATGACCTTCTGATTGTAAAAGCAGCCGCTGACCGTCAATGCCATCCGGATACTTTTCGCAAAGTTCACCGTCTTTTTTAAGTGTGCGCCAATAGGGGGTTTCATTTATGCCTTTTCGTTCTGCGCTTGCATTTGCGGCGATATTGCAAAATATTCCGGCGGTCATAAAGCAAGTCCAATCGGCATTGTATTTTTTTGCAAGATACTCGCGCATCCTGTCAATTGTCATTAGTTTGCCTTTCGGGATTTGTTTCATGAGTGCATCATAGGCAAGGGGCGGAGCAATCAGCATCTTCGGTCCGAATTTTGCCGCGAATTGGCAGTCAATCTCTGCCACGTAGGGCATGTTCTTGCTGTCATTCAGTTTTTCGTTCCAAGTTTTCTTTGCCATTTTTTTATCCTCGCTGTCGCTGCGGCTCTCGCTTTGCTCATACGCGCTAACGCGCTACTATTCGCTAGCGCTCATCCTCGCTGTCGCTGCGGCTCTCGCTTTGCTCATTACCTCTTTGGAAAAATCTAACACACAAAGAAGAAAAAGTCAAAGAAAAGATTTGTCTTTACAATTTTGTCCTGCTGTGGTATTCTGCGAAATAAAATTATGGCAACCGTTATCAAGAAAAAAGAAGCGCCGGAAATAAATAAAATCGCTGCTTCCAAAGGTTCTTTTCGTATTACAAAACATAAACACGTTTTTTGGACGTTTATTCTTGTCGTGCTTATTGTCCTGTTTTTTACGTTCGGATTATTTGCAAGGTATATTTTCGGGGCGGACTCTTCTATTACCAAGACAGCCGAGACGAACATCGTAGGATTCATCAATGTCGTTCACTTGGCGGAAAAATATGTTGATACCCTTGTTAAAGCAATAAGCGCGATTTTTATAAGCTTGATTGTTATTTGGATTTTGCTTTTTATCCTGCGCATTGTCGGGTCGCGTGGAAGCAGAAGAAAAACAATCTCGCGTCTTTTGTCCAGTTTCGTCAAATACATAGGCGCAATTATAATTATGATGATAGTACTTTCCGTGTGGGGTGTCGATACAGGAACGCTTTTGGCATCGGTGGGGCTTATCGGACTTGTCATCGGTTTCGGAGCGCAGTCGCTTGTCAGTGATATACTCGCCGGGCTGTTTATTGTATTTGAAAACTGTTTTCAAGTTGGAGACATTATCACCGTCAAGGATTTCCGCGGCATGGTTGTCGATATGGGGCTTCGGACCACTCAAATTAAGGATACCAGCGACAATGTTATGATTATCAACAACAGCGAACTTAAAAGTTTAATAAATATGAGCCAGCACGGTTCGTTTGCTGTTTGCGACATCGCGTTTGAGTACAGTGAAAACATTGAAAAAGTGGAACAGATTGTCGCAATCAATTCCAAAGCAATCGCAAAAAAACTTGAAAAAATGACCTCTGCGCCGGTTTCCAAAGGTGTAATTGACTTTACCGACCGTGGAGTTGTGCTCCGGTTTGTTGCCGGCTGTTCAGAAAATGACAGGATTCAGCTTAATCGAGATTTTGCCCGCGAGATGAAACTTCTTTTTGACAGATACAAAATTAAAATCGCCGTGCCAAGGGTGAGCGTGACAAAGGATTAGGTCACTTTAAAGTGAAGTATCCAAATCGCCTTGAGAACACGAGCGCATAATTTTAAAGAAACTCATTTCAGCCAATTGCAAAAAACTGCGCAAACCGTGAGAAATCCTTTAAACTTTATAAGCCCGCACCGTGCTTGTTTTTTGTATTGTCTTCATTCGTTGTTATCTAGCGCTATAAGAGCTCTCAAGACGATTTTGGAACTTCTAAAAAAGTTGACGGTTTCACTTGTACTTATCGTGACCTATGGTGTTTACTGGTTATAGATGGAGACTGGGCAAACCTTTAAATTAAACAGCAGGCGCACGTTTTTAATCGGCTTTGCTTTTTTCGGGATACTGATGCTTTGGCAGGTGTATTATTATTACTGTCCGCTTTATTTGGATGCGCTGCTTACTGATAAATACGGGGCGGGGAAGTATGACTATATCATCGGCATCATTATGGCACTTGACAATATCTTTGCGATTTTTATGATACCGCTGTTCGGCTGGCTCTCGGACAAGACCAAGACGAGGCTTGGGCGGCGTATGCCGTATATCGTCGTTGGAAGCTTAATAAGTTTGACACTGTTTCCGATGCTTGCTTTAATGGCGGTGCTTAACAATTTCTTTTGGTTTTTGGCTTTGATGATTTTGATAATAATTGCTATGACTTTCTTTCGTGCCCCAGCGGTTGCGCTTATGCCGGATGTTACGCCTAAACCTCTGCGGGCGCGCGGCAACGCTATAATAAATTTTGTCGGTTATGTCGGCGCGATTATTGCAAGTTTGCTTACCATGATTTTTGTGTATAAAGACGGAGACCCTTTGAGTGCGCAAACCGCTACGATTTTTCCGTTCATTATAACCGGAGTGCTTATGTTAATTGCATTGGGCGCGATGCTTGTTAGGTTTAGGGAAAATAGCGTGGTTGCCTCGATGCGGACTGAAATGGAGCGGGGTGAGAAGTTCGCGGAAACTTTGGAAGCAGTGGGCGAGGATAAACCGCTCAGCCGCCGCGACCGCGCGAATTTAATAATAATTATTGCCGCAGTGTTTTTTGCATATTTCGCTTTTAATGCGCTTAATAAGTTCGGCAGCCTTTACGGCACGAAAGTTCTTGGTACAAGCGAGTGGGGATTGGCGACTGCGGTATTGGCGGCTTCCAGCCTGCTTACGTTTATTCCGTCGGTTAAGCTTACAAAGAAAATAGGGCGCAAGCGGAGCGTTCTTGCAGGGCTTTTAATTATCATAATCGTGATGCTTGCGGCGGGATTTATAAAGACGTTCGGGGTTGCGATTATCGCACTGTTTGCGATCTCGGGTGTCGGCTGGGCGATCGTGAATGTAAATACCTATCCAATGGTGGTAGAGATGGCAAGCCGCAATAACGTAGGCCGCTATACGGGCATTTATTATATGGCAAGTCAGACCGCGCAGGCGCTTACCAGCATTGTTGTCGGTTTTGTATTCGATTGGCTTGGGCTAGAGATTTACTTCTTTTATGCGGTTGTGTTCATGGCGCTGTCGTTAATACTGTGCCTGTTTTTCAAGACCAAGGAAAAGAAAGCGGCGAGGCAGCATGCATAAGTATTTACATTAAAAACTTGTTTTTGATGGTTGGGGTTATCCTATGACTTCTGAATGATACAAATTTTTCTAAAATTGTATTGACGGGATGCAGGGAAAAATACTCAGAAAGGAAAGAGAAGAAAGAGAACAGGCAAGAAAAGCGAAAGAATTGAAAGACGGAAAAGATGATAAATAATCTACTAAACATGTGAAACAAATCACTGTTTTTTAATGCCCCCTTGTGTCGTTGGAAGTTATAGGGATTAACCCTGTTGAACAAAATTTAGGATTCATATAAAATACTTATCTGATAAGTAAAACGCTTAATGAAAGTGGTGCGGATTATTCGATTGGACTAATAGATATTCCAAAGTTAATATTGCTCGCTTTGCCGCAGTCAATCTAAAGCATATTTAGTACTGCGGATGACATAATACCACAATATAAAGTGTACCATTAGTGGCATGACACATTTTAGATTAGGTTAACAGTGTCTGCCTCAAATAGATACTTAGGTGCGACATCGGCGGCGGTGAATACTCCGTGCAGGGAATCTTGCTGCATATTAAAATTCGCAAGCGCATAGGCAAGCATGACTTGCGCCGTGAACTGCGCGTTATGAGTCATTGAAATTTTGAAGTTGGCTTGGGCCGTTTTTGACTTGGCGGTGATTTGACCTGCGTGACCGGTCAGTTTGGGCAGGCGGTCTACGAACTTGATTTCGACCTTCTGCCCCTTGAAGTAGTTCGGCATTTGCAAAATTGTTTGCTTGATTTCGGTGCGCCTTGATTTGTCCGTCACCACATAGCAAATGCGTTTATGGCTGTTGGCTTTTACAAGCGGAACTGTTATTTGAAGGGCATCGGTAACTCCGTCAATCTGTTTCAGCGCATTTGTGTGGCCCATGCTTACACCGGGTCCCCAAAAGGTGCGGACTTCGGTTCTTGGCAGGAGCGCGGTCAAATATAACCGCATCACCGAAAGCAAGCCCGGGTCCCAGCCGGCTGCGACTATGGATACTTTGGGTTGGGGGCTGTCGGTTGACTGTGCGTGACTTTCTTCTATACTCCGGACATAATCCGCGAGCTTTGCGTGCGTGTCGAAACTGTCTACGGTATTAAAGTTTTTTGCAAGCAGGGGAACTATTTTAGGGGCATCCTCACGCGAGCCGACGCAAGCCAATACCACATCGATTTTGCCTTGATACTCATTAATTTTGTCAAGAGGGATTGCGCTCTTAAGCGGTCGTCTGCTGAAAACTGCGGCGAGTTCAAAAGTTGTATTTTTTTTTATTTGTTTGATACAGGCTTTCCCAAGATTTCCGACCCCCACTACCGCAACTTTAATCATGATAATGTTTATTCAGAGCAGAACATTCTTTATGTCAGACTTCGCAGGGAAAATTGTTTTTTTAGTTAAAATCATTTGGCTATTCAGCCGGAAATATATATATTGATTTTACAGGCATAATATTTCTGAAGGCGAAAGAGTATAATATTCGAAAGGCAGAGTAAACCAATGAATATAATGAAGATAAAATTTCCATACATACTTGATTATAACCTATTCGAAAGGGTGGATGTCGGGTATGCCGAGGAACTTTTGGGCGAATATGTGGACTTTTACGAGTACAACAAGACCTTTGTCGCGCAAAGCGGCGGAAATGTGCACGAATCTTTTGACTCCCATGCCGAAGATGTGCCGAATGATGCCGCCACTGCCGTTGCTCCCGATGTGAACCGGAATGAGATAAAGCGCGCGGAACATAACCGCAGCGTTTCGGTTGCTCATTTTGAAAAGTTGTTCGGAAGTCTGGATTTTGCCGAGGCTTGTTTGGTGGGCTTGAAAATTGATTTTGACGAACTTCAAAAAGTATTGGTGTCCGAAAACCGCGCTGGAGTTCCTATTACGGAAAGCGCGCTTAATGCAATTGCGCCCAAGCTGCGGGCATTTGCCGGTATATTGCTTCTTGCCGAGCGTATCATTGCAGGGCTTATAAAACTGGAAGCATCCGAAGATACCGTTGCATTTGCCAAGGACGGATTTGCTTTGTTGCTGGAACGCCTTGCAAATGAAGCGGTGATTGTGCCGGAGTTTTATAAAACCAAAAAAGAACTTGGTAAGATGAAAACAGTTAAAGCATACATTGATTACTGTGAGAAATTATTTTTTAGAAGCGAGGGCTGAATGAAAATTTGCGTCTGCGGCGGAACAAATCCCGCCACAAACCCCATATACTTTGAAGCTGCAAAAAAAATGGGGGAGCTTTTGGTTGCCGGCGACTTTGAAATGGTTTGGGGCGGCAATGCTTTCGGAGTGCTTAGCCATGTCCACCAGCAATATATTGAAAAGCAAAAAAAGAACACTCTTATTTTGCCGAAGGCTTATGAAAACGATTTAAAGTTAATGCAGCCCGACCAAAAAGTGAAGACAACGGAAAAAGTATCCGAGCGCACCTATAAGATGTTTTCGCTTGTAAACGCGGTTGTGGTAATTCCCGGCGGCATAGGCACGATTTACGAGTTCTGGTCTGCGGTGGAATATAAACGCGCCCAGGAATTTGATATTGATATTATCCTGTTGAACTTTGACGGGTTTTATAAGCACCAGCTTGCGCATTTTGACTTTATTAATAAAAACGGCTTTACAAAGACCGGCAAAGGCGGCGCGCCCTATAAAATTGCGCCAGAAAATCTTTTCCATGTGGCAAATACCCCCGAAGAAGTGATTTCTATCCTTAAAAAGATACAAAAAAAGCGAGGGTAAGTTTCGTTTTCTTTGCAACAATAAATCAAAAATTAGAACAAAATAACCAGAAACTTGGCGGGTGATGCATGTGTGTGAAAAAAGCGAGGATGACCTCGCTTTTATAAGTTGTTTGTCCGAAACCGGACATTAGATTAGCAGCATCTGTTGCGTTCGCACTTATCGCCGTGTCCGCGGCCGAAAAAGTTTCCGCCGAAGATTATGAACAGGATTACAAGTGTGCAGATATCAAGACCGAACAGTCCTCCGTTGAAAAGTATTAAAAGCAAAATGATTATCCAAAGAACGTCACAGCTTGAAGTACCGCAGCCTTCGCGTCTTTCGCCGCCAAACCCGAACAACCCGCCGAATAATTTATCCAACATTTTATAAAACTCCTTTTTTTAGATTTTTCCAAAAACACGACCTGACAATAACCGCAATTAACTATTGAGATTGGTATCAACGAAACGCTTTGTGCTGTGGTACGGCATGAAAAAGATTATGTATACACAAACCGAATAGGCTAAATCCAATGCCAAAAATTAAATATGGGAAATTAATCGCATTTTCGCGGTAAGGGGTACTCCCTTTTAATGTAATTATGTAAGCAATCCCCCTACCCAAAAGTAATCAGGCGCCTGAGCGAGTTACTTTTGGCTTCCAAAAAACCATTCTTTTGTAGGGGAAGTAAGACAGGCCATGTCTATTTCAGCATATGCAGACCCGTCGGGGGTTGCTCGCCTCTGTTCAAAATATTTTACACTGATTTTAAAAAATACAATTGACAGGTCTGGATAATGAGTATATATAGTTTCATAAGAATTAAGGGAGAGGTCTTTTTTTATGTTTAAATTACTGGCAAGGCTTTCGGGCAAAGAGTTTTTAATGATTATTATTGCAATCGGTTTCATTTTTGCCGGCGTATGGCTTGATTTAAAACTGCCGGAGTTTACGGGGGCTATTGCGCGGGCTATTTCTCCGGTTCCGGACCCCAGCAATCCTCCTTACGGTGTGATGGCAGGCGGGACTATGGGCGATGTTTGGCATAACGGGTTTATGATGCTTTTGGCGGCGGCGGGCTCTATGATTACTGTCATTATTGTCGGGTACATCTCCGCTATTATTTCCGCAAGCTTTTCGACAAGGATAAGGCAGTCTGTGTTTGAGAAGGTCGGGTCATATTCCACCGCTGAGATGAGAAAGTTTTCGGTTCCAAGTTTGATTACGCGCTCTACCAACGATGTAACTCAGGTGCGTATGTTCGTTGCTATGGGAATGCAGCTTATTATTAAAGCTCCGATTACCGCTGTGTGGGCGGTTTTGAAGATTACCAGTGACAGCTGGGAACTGTCTTTGGTGACGATATTTGCGGTTGTGGCTATGACTGTTATGATTGTACTTATCATTTTCTTGGTTCTGCCAAGGTTCCGCCGCATTCAAACGCTTAACGATAAACTTAATCAGGTGTCGCGTGAAAATATCTCGGGTATTCGCGTAGTGCGGGCTTATAACGCGGAAAGTTACGAAGAAGCGAAGTTCGAGAAAGCAAACAACAACCTTATGGTGAATAACCTGTTTACCTATCGCGCCTTTGGAATTATGATGCCGTTTATGTCGCTGCTGCTCAGCGGGTTGGGTCTTGCAATTTGGTGGGTTACCGGCGGGATGCTGAATGCCGGGAAAGTAAGCCCTGCGTTTGTGCCGAATGTCATGGAGTTTAACCAATATGCGTTCCAGATTGTGTTCTCGTTCATGATGCTTATAATGATATTTGTAATGCTGCCGCGCGTGACGGTAAGTGCTCGGCGTATTAACGAAGTGCTTAATACAAAGGTGTCAATTGTCTACGGTCAAATCGGAGCGGACGCAGAAACAGGCGCGGCACAGCCGGCAGATGAGAAGTCTGGTGCAGAAACCGGCACGTCAAAAACCGCTAAAACCAAAAACAAAGCACTGAAAGATGCTCCCGTTAAGGGCGGAACGGTTGAGTTCAAAAATGTAAGTTTTAAATATCCGGATGCCGAGGGCTATATCTTGAAAGACATTAATCTGAACATTAAAAGCGGTCAGACCATTGCATTTATCGGAAGTACCGGCAGCGGAAAAAGCACCCTTATTAACCTTGTGGCGCGGCTGTACGATGTTACCGACGGGGAAGTGATTTTGGACGGAGAAAACGTCAAAAATTACAGTCAGGAAAAACTGCACGACAAGGTTGGCTATATTCCGCAGACTGCGGTCTTGTTCGGAGGCACAATCGCTTCCAACATCGCTTTCGGAACAGTAAACGGCAAGCCTATAGACGAGGCGGAAATAAAACGCGCGCTGGATATTGCCCAAGCGACCGAATTTGTTTCCAAACTGGAAAAAGGTATACAGTCGGATGTTTCTCAGGGCGGTAAGAATCTTTCGGGCGGACAAAAACAGCGTATTGCAATTGCGCGTGTGGTTGCAAGACGTCCGGAAGTGTTTATATTTGACGATACTTTCAGCGCGCTTGATTATAAAACCGATAAGAACTTAAGAGCTGCGCTTAAAAAAGAATGCGAAGGAGTTACTGTATTGATTGTGGCACAGCGTATCGGTACAATCAAGGACGCAGATTTGATTGTTGTACTTGATGCCGGCACAGTTGTCGGACAGGGCACACATTCAGAGTTATTGGAGACTTGCGCTGTATACAAAGAAATTGCTTACTCACAGCTTAGTAAGGAGGAATTGAAATAATGGCGGAATCTAAACAAACGGAACAAGTACAGCCTCAGCCTGTACGGCAAGGTCGTGCCGGAATGGGCGGCGGTATGCACGGCATGAGGGGATTGATGGGCGGCAAAGCAAAGAACTTCAAAAAGGCGTGGGGCAATCTGTTTAAATTTGCGCGCAGGTATTATGTCTGGGTATTTATTGCGATAGCTTTTGCGATTGCAAGCGCGGTTATCCAGGTTATCGGACCGGACAGGCTTGGGCGGCTTACAAATTCTGTGTTCGATATGGCAACCGCTAGTGCTTTGGGCATGCCTACAGACCCGTTCATGACGTCTGTTGTGAATATCGGAACGCTGCTTGTTATACTTTACGCGATAATGTTTGTGCTTGGATATTTACAGCAGTTTATTATGGCTACTGTTATCCAAAGGCTGTCAAAAAGGCTGCGCACGCGTATCGCCGACAAGTTTAATAGCCTGCCGCTTAAGTATTTTGATAAGAATTCGACCGGCGATGTCCTTAGCCGCATTACAAACGATACCGATATGCTGTCGACTTCGCTTAATCAAAGCACAGTAACATTGGTTGCGGCGGTCACTGTTTTAATCGGTTCGATTATCATGATGTTCACGCTTAATTGGATTATGGCGCTGGTTGCGGTTGTGTCTAGTTTCGGCGGCTTCCTGATGATGGGAAGGATTATGAAATTTTCCCAAAAACACTTTATTGCACAACAGCAAAAACTTGGCGCGCTTAACGGCTATGTCGAGGAGTACTATACAGGCGCTAATATTGTTAAGGTTTGCAATGCCAACAAGCAGGTCAATGCGACTGCACAGCAGCTTGGGAACGAGCTTTATCAAAGCGCATGGAAAAGCCAGTTTTTCTCGGGTCTTATGCAGCCGATTATGGGCTTTGTAAGCAACTTCAGTTATCTTGCAATTGCAGTGGCGGGCGGAATTTTGGTTTTCAATCCTAACTCGGGTGTGGATATCGGAGTTATGACTTCGTTCCTTATATATGTCCGGATCTTTACCCAGCCCATGAGCCAAATTGCCCAGGCAATGACTAATTTGCAGTCTGCGGCGGCGGCAAGCGAGCGCGTATTTGACCTTTTGGAAGAAAAAGAAATGGAAGATGAAAGCGCGATAACCAAGACATTGGAAACGGTTAAAGGCAATGTTAAACTTGATAATATCAAATTCGGCTATGACCCAGACAGATTAATAATTAAAGGTTTCAGCGCAGATATCAAAGCAGGCAGCAAAGTGGCGATTGTAGGACCAACCGGAGCCGGCAAAACGACTATTGTTAATTTGCTTATGAAATTTTACAAAACTGATTCAGGAGATATCTCTATTGACGGAGTTCCTATTAACGAACTTAAACGCGACAACGTGCACAGGCTGTTCAGTATGGTCTTGCAGGACACTTGGCTGTTCGAGGGCACTGTGCGTGAAAACTTAGCGTACAATGTGCCTGACGTAACCAACGATCAGCTTGATGCCGCATGTTCGGCAGCGGGAATAGACCACTTTATCAAAACCTTGCCGCAGGGATACGATACGGTGCTGAATGAACAGGCAAGTATGAGCAATGGTCAGAAACAACTTCTGACAATCGCACGCGCGATGATAAAAAACTCGTCGCTTTTGATATTGGACGAGGCGACAAGTTCGGTGGATACAAGAACCGAAGTACTTATTCAGAACGCCATGGACAACCTTACCAAGGGAAGGACTTCGTTTGTTATTGCACACAGACTGTCCACAATTAAAAATGCGGATATTATATTTTACCTAAAGGACGGCGATGTTGTAGAGTCGGGCTCGCATAACCAGCTTATTGCAAAGAAAGGCTTTTACGCTGATTTGTATAACAGCCAGTTTACGCTTGCCAACGCGGAAGTGACGGCGTAAGCGAGATACAGTTTTATGTGCACGAAAAACGGCTATCTCAAAGCCGTTTTTTGCTTAAACTCTTATACCGTTGTCTTTCATATTATCCGCGGCAATAGTTTCCACTGTTTTATGTATTTGTTCCCAAGTCTTGGCTCTGTCAGAACTTTCAAATGCAACTGAATCTATTTCATCTACAGGAGTCCAATAACCGACAGCCCCGTTGAAGTAAGGAAATAAATTAAGCAGATGGAAAGGGTAATTATCAATAACTTCGTTGCTTGGCGCTTGATTTGGTGCTACATATTCTGTGTGACAGTCGCGTAATCGGTAAAGTTTTTTATGAAAAGGCTTTGCTGCTATTGAAACCGCTTTTTCTATAGTTAGTTCTTTATAATTAGGTTTAACGATGCTTTGACATGGAACCATTAAAGCCCGGCTGGCAATTCCTGTGCCTGTGTGAATTGCATGATTAGTTACCTTCATCCCATAAATGACAAACCCTGGGAAAGGTAGCTGCTTACGTAATTTCTCCTGAAATTGTTTATTAGTCATTGTGCTTGCTTCAATAACTTCACCCCAGCCTAGCGCGCCGCTTTGAATCGCTTCACAGACTTTCCTTAAATATTGCCTAGCATCACTAAGGATTTTATCGCTCATAATAATCTCCCAACTTTTCAAGCAGTATAATTTAAAACCATGAAAAAGTCAAGACGGCTTTTATAGATTTCTTGTTTGTTTTATCTGAAAACAAGTTAATAATATATAAAAGTCACTTGACTTCTGGTGTTTCATATACTAGCATACTAGCATTGAATTAAGCTAATAAAGGGGTGCGGATATGGCTGCGGACGGTGGTAGTTTATGGCAAATGACGTTAAAACAAAAAACAATAATGTTCCCGCGCCGAAAATATTAACTTCTTCTGGCGCGGGCGGTGTTTTAAATCGCGCCAACTCGGGCGGCACGATAAAACGCACTAAAGACAGATACGCGGCGGCGCGGGCGGCGAAAGTAAAACGGCGGCTTGTTAATGCTTCGGTTAAAGATTCCGATGTCCTGTTGGTTCAGTTTGATAATACATACTCCGGACTGGATAAAGAGCAAGTCGAGGAAATGCGTGACGAATATGGTGAAAACCGGCTTACGAAGCAAAAAAAACACGGCTGGCTTGTGCGGCTTTTGAGCGCGTTTTTAAATCCTTTCTCTGTCGTGTTGGTTATTATAGGGGCTTTTTCGCTTATTTTTGACGGCGATCCGATTGCATCTATCATTGTTTTTGCAATGGTGTGCTTCAGCGGTCTGCTTAAGTTCAGCCAGGAAATGCGCAACAACAATGCGGCGGAGAAACTTTCCGAAATGGTCGAAACAACCGTGCACGTCCAGCGCAAGATATATAACGAAGAAAGTGAACGTATGGAATCCCAAAAGATGGAGATTCCATTGGACGAGCTTGTTGTCGGGGATATCTTATACCTTGCGGCGGGGGATATGATTCCCGCCGATGTGCGTGTTTTGAAAGCTAAGGACTTGTTTATTTCCCAGTCCGCGCTTACCGGCGAAAGCGAACCGGTGGAGAAGTTCTGTGCCACGGTTTGCGCTAAAGCCGATAATCCGCTGGAACTTAATAATCTGGCTTTTATGGGCACGAACGTTATATCCGGCTCGGCAACGGCTTTGGTGCTGGCGGTCGGCGACGATACCGTATTCGGCGGAATTGCCGGACAACTACAGGTCAAGAAAGCCCAGACAAGTTTTGAAAAAGGAATTTCTTCGGTTTCGTGGGTGCTTATCCGGTTTATGCTTATCATGGTGCCGGTTGTTTTTTTACTGAACGGTCTTATTAAGAACGATTGGCCTAATTCATTTCTTTTCGCAATTTCAGTGGCGGTGGGGCTTACCCCTGAGATGCTCCCGATGATTGTTTCCGCGAACCTTGCAAAAGGCGCGGTGTATATGAGCCGCAAAAAAGTTATTGTTAAAGACCTTAACAGTATTCAAAACTTCGGCGCGATGGATGTGCTTTGCACGGACAAGACCGGCACTATTACCCAGGACCGGGTTGTTTTGCAGTTTCACCTTGATGTTCACGGTGATGAAAATTTAAGGGTTTTACGCCATGCATACCTTAACAGTTACTATCAAACCGGACTTAAAAACCTTATGGATTTGTCCATTATTGAAAAAGCCGGCGAGGAAGGAATTTTAAAAGATGATTTCAGCAAGTGGACAAAAATTGACGAGATTCCCTTTGACTTTAACAGGCGGCGCATGAGCGTTGCCGTTGCGGACGGCGAGGAACACAGGAAGACACGGCTTATTACCAAGGGGGCGATTGAGGAGATGCTTTTGGTTTGCACAAGCGCCGAGTACGAAGGCAAAATTGTTCCGATTGATGCCGCCTTGAAAAAAGAAATACTGGACCGCGCCAACAAGTACAACGATGACGGAATGCGTGTGTTGGGAGTTGCTCAAAAGAAATACAGCGAAAAGGAAGTCCCCAAAACTTTCAGTACCGCGGACGAAAAAGACATGGTGCTTACCGGCTTTTTGGCATTTCTTGATCCGCCTAAAGAGAGTACGCGTGCGGCAATTCAGGCGCTTAATGAACACGGTGTCACTGTTAAGGTTTTAACCGGCGACAACGACGCGGTGACGCGCTGTGTCTGCCGGCAGGTCGGCTTGGCAGTTGGTCATATACTGCTTGGAAGCGATATTGAAAAGATGACAGATTCCGTTCTGCGCACCGCCGTGGAGAAAACTCATGTGTTTGCAAAGCTTTCCCCTGCGCAAAAGGCAAGGATTGTCACCATACTGCGCCAAAACGGACATACTGTCGGATTTATGGGGGACGGCATTAACGATGCCGCTGCTATGAGGGCGGCGGATGTGGGAATATCAGTAGACACTGCGGTGGACATTGCGAAAGAAAGCGCAAACATAATTTTGCTGGAAAAAGATTTGATGGTTTTGGAACAGGGTATTGTGGAAGGGCGCAAGGTTTACGCGAACACCATCAAATACATAAAAATGACGGCAAGCAGCAACTTCGGCAATATGTTTTCCGTCTTGGTTGCGTCCGCGTTTCTGCCGTTTCTGCCTATGCTTCCAATTCAGATTCTTGTTCTAAATTTGATTTATGACATTTCGACCGCTTCAATTCCGTGGGATAATGTGGACGAGGCGTTCCTTAAAAAACCGCGCAAGTGGGAAGCAAAGTCCATAACGCACTTTATGCTTTGGTTCGGACCGCCAAGTTCCGTGTTCGATATTACAACATACGCGCTGCTTTACTGGTGGATTTGTCCTGTCGCATTCGGAGGAGTAGGTTATAACGCACTTGGAGACGGCACAGGAACAGCCACAACGGCACAATTGGAATTTGCAGCCATGTTCCATACAGGTTGGTTTGTCGAGTCGCTTTTAACCCAAACCTTTGTAATTCATTCACTTAGAAGTTCGCGTTTCCCTATCCTGCAGACCCGCGCAAGTTTACAGGTTACAGCAGCCACGACCGCCGGGATTGCGGTCGGTATCGCTTTGCAGTTCATAGATTTCGCCGCCGAGCCGCTTAAGATGACGCCTATGTCCGGAATGTTCTTCGGCGCGATGGCGGCTACGCTTTTGGCTTATCTGCTTCTTGTGACAATTATCAAATCGTTGTTCGTTAAAAGGTACAAGGAGTTGCTATAGAAACCCACATTGTCCATTGAGCCGAGCGATAAGCTCGATAGGAAGTTTTACTCTAACCGATGCCCTAACATATAATGTAATCAGGCAGAGCACATGATAGAAAATTTTTTGAAACAAAGGCATAAGACCGAAGAACTTCTTATGCGCTTATGGAACAGCGGCGACCCGAAAATGGGTCAGGTCAAAGTTGATATCCAAAAGGACTTGGAGTTCTTATTCAATAATGACCCGTCCGCACAAAGTATTGAAGATATTTACAGCTACACAAGTGCGTTTGCGGTGGCGGCGTATAGGATCGCGCATATCCAGACCGACTGGCATCTTGCGCGTCAAATAACAGAGTATGCAAAATCGCTGACCGGGGTGGATATTCACCCAAAAGCTGTAATTGGTGTTCCGTTTGCCATTGACCACGGAGTAGGTACGGTTATCGGCGAAACTGCGGTTATCGGTAAAAACTCGATGCTTTATCACGGGGTCACGTTAGGGGCGCTGCATCTTAAAGAACGCGAACAAGTCGGCAAAGTCCGTCACCCAAAAATCGGCGACAATGTGATTATTTATTCAAATACTACAATTTTGGGAAACTTGATTATTCCGGACGGCATGATAATCGGAGCCAACAAATTCATCAAAAGGCAGACCGAGATTAATGAGTTAATCCGGCGGGCGGAACAGTGACGCTATTGTTAGAATTGTAACTTTCTTAAAAGATTTTTTTGCCCGTGCTGTGCTGCTTTAAACTTCTGCATCTTAATAGATTAATTTAACCAAAATAACAGATACTAATTTATAGATGCTTACACCAAAAAATTCTGGTATATGTGTTGACACGCGGGCTGAATGTGTTTACAATACCTGATGTATATTCAAAAGACAGGAGAAACTTTATGACCAAAAGAATAGGGATACTTGGAATTGTCATCATTTTTGTGCTAAGCGCATTTGTAAGCAGCGTATTCGCTCCGCTTATACAGACTTTTGGGGCCAAGGCTTCTTCGCCGTCCGCAGGTGGGCATTATGTGGAAACCGACATTTCAATGTCGATTACAAGTCTGCCGGAGTCTCAATATAAAACCAGCGACCAGATTGTACTGCCGACCGTTAATGCTCCTGATTGTTATTTTACCTTAACCCGCGTTGTGGGAAGGGGAGAGTTGCTTGGTGTAAGCGACCCAGATGTTTACGGACAAAACAGCGGTCCGAACCCATCATTTAGCGGCTCTGTTACTGATGTACGCACGCTTGATAAGTACGGAAATCCGGGTGGATATGTTTATAAATTTTATACTCCCACCCAGTTTATGAGCACAGATACTAACGGAAATTTTAACGGAGTATCGGCTTATGATTACCCTATTACCGTTGTCTCGGATACTTTTACAATCTCACTTCCCGAAAACAGCCCGGATATATTTCCGAATGTAACGATACCTAACCCAACCTTATCCAATCCGCGCAATCCGGACTGGAAGCCCATCGGTCAGTCCGGTCATGTAGACCCGATTGTTCCGATTGTTCTTCCGCTTCCGCAAAGTTTGGTCGATACCGATGGGCGTGACCTTTTAGGGCTTGGCGATGAAAGCACGCGCAAAGACGCAATCGCCGCACTTAAAGCGATTTACGGCACAGGCAGTATCACAAGTCTTGGCGGCACGATTGACAGCGTCGACGATGGCACTGCTGAACATGATACGCTTTTGCGGAACTTGGTTTATGCAGATATGAGGATTGCTTTTTACGGTAACGGCAACACGGAATATTCCCGTGACACCGAGACGGGTTACGTACAGGACGAACTTGGTATCATCGATGCGGTTTCCCGTACATTTGTTCCGGTGAATGACGGCGGAAATTACTATGCGGTTTATTATTATCAGCATACCGATTCCACCCTTAATGTTGATGTTTCCGCTTCTCTCCGGACACAAAGCATAACGGTGCAGCAGCCGTCGACCGGACTGGATAAAATGAATACCATCAAAAATGATATTCTTTTTAATGCAAAACCATCCATGTCCTTTGACCCGGGAAGTATAAGTATTGGAAATGTTTTAAACTTGCCGGTTCCTACCGTGACAATTTCGACAGACAGCGATATAAAGTTCGACAGCACCTCGACCGTTGCGAATTTTACTTATATAACTGTTCTGTTCCATGATGACAGTACTTCGGATTTTAAATATATCGGTACAGACGGTAAAATAATCAGCGATTTAAATGTGACACAGACAGATGTGACCCAGACAGACTCGCGTATTATGCACATAACGGACTTTAAGTTTACACCAAGTTGGATCGGCACATATCAGTTTAATTATTATACCACTACGCTTTTTGGATACGGTAAAAATGATTATTCGCCGAAACCTGTGACGGTAGGGAACTACTTGAAATATACCCCGTTTGATGACATGAAAATTGACCGCAATACCCAGGCTCCGGTTATCAAGTGGACGGGTCCGTTCACTTATCAGTATCAGGATGACAAACTGCAAGGAGTTACTTTTGAAGGCGAGACCACAATTACAAAGTATGAAGATGCCGAAGACTTGTCACAATACCTTCCCGGCAACACAAACAACAGTAAAACCGTCATAAAAAAGGGTGATTATCTTTACATTCCTGCGCTGCTTGGCGATAGTAATTTTAACCAAAGCGATAAACTTGACTACCGCCTTGAACTTTACAGGTATGAAAACGGCGTGCGGGATATAACCAGTAAAATATATTGGGCAAGCGGTATGTATACCGGCAACACCAGCTATAACGGCACAGTTTGGGATCACACAAGACCGTTTCAAGTTCCGGGCGAGACCGAATTCGGAATACCTTTCCCGAATAACTTAACATTCAGGACTTCAGACTTTTTGGGCTCAAGCGTTAATCCTACTAACTGGCTTGGTAAAGATGTTGCAGATACATATGACCTTGTGGCATATGCATGGGACACCAACAGCAACCGAAGCACACAGTTCACCTATACATTTAAGGTTGAGGATGATTACAATGCTTCAAGGCCTCAGTTCAACGGCTCGTTTACAATCGGTCAGCAGGCATTCAATAAAGGCGACACAGTTAAGTTCAACGCCGCAAACCTTACCGACCAATACACCAATGACACAAATATCGAAGCCAAATACTATGTTTCGTCTGAAAACGGCACGGACATTGCCACGGGCGGCGCGGCTGAGATTAAAAATGACTCAAGCTATAAAACCATGGGCATAAGCAGCGGAATTGTTTCGTTTGAACTAAGCACAAAAAACCCCGCCGGAGCTTATGTTTTGGAAAAACTTGAACAAAGCGGTGACAATAACTTACCTTTCCGCATTTATGCGGTGGCAAGGAACTATCAGGCGCTTGTTAAAGATATAAATATCGACGACTATATCGGCACAACAGGGGATAATAAAGACGAAAAGGTCGACTCTTCGGATACCGCAAGTACTCCGAGACAGCTTGATATTGACAATGCTTGTTTGCTGTCTACTGATACAAATGCTTTACCTTATATTGCTGCATCGTATATCTCTGTTTCAATTTACAAAACTACATACGGAAGCGCAGCAAATATCGAACAGATTGGTTCTGACGGTGATGCATATAGTTGGAGCGATTATTTAGACGGTCAAACAACTAAACAAGGCTCAAATATTACTCTTCCTGCGCTTAAATTTTCTTATGCGGACGGCTCTTATGTTTCTTCAATAGAATATGCAATCATTGACCAAAAAACTGGCGCTCGCAGCGGCGTAACAAGTTTTGATAAAAACAACAATGTTATCGGCGGCAACTTGACGAACAAACCTATCGGTGAGGAAAATTCAGACCCTGATTTGGACCGTTCGGTTACATTGGGGCAGACCGATACGGTTGGCGGAGATGCTGTTGGTCTTGATACGGCGCGCTATTTTACAACCACTAAAATAGGTCCGCAATGGGTTGTTGTAACGGTTAAGAATGCGGGCGGAAACGTAGGAATATTCGTAGGAGTTGTAAATGTTACCGGAACTCCGTCGTATTCTGCTGACTTTGTTGGCGGCGACACAACCTCGATGAAAAAAGGTGAGAAAAAAAGTCTGCCTGCACTTAACATAACAATAGGTGGAAACAAGTATGTTTCGGGCGGATTAGAAAGTGATATGGGTTATATCGTCACCGAAAAGAATTATGGAACCCTTGGGCGCCAGGCAAAAGTGGGCACATATTCAATCACATTTGGCAGTGACAACGGAGACCCGGCAACCATGTACGGCAATTCGTTCGCGCCGACAGCTGAGGGCAGATACCTGTTTATTTACACAATAGTTATCAATAACGCTCCCGACAATATTTCGCCGCTTGAGGGAAGCGACACAATAACTATTACAAAGAATTACTATTTCACAGTCGGCAATATTGACAGCAGTGATATGATTTTAAGTTTGGATGCGAAACGCTATGACGATATCGCAACTGGAGCCACGCCGTTGTACGGTACAGGCGGGACTGTGCTTGATAATACTTTGGCATCCGACCCGACAAAAATTGACCCTACGAAAACCAACAAATACAATTTCTTTACAGATATGACGGTTGCCGAAGCGGACGGCAAGACACTGGAAATGTCGGACAGCCAGCTCTACAACGGGCTTGAGCCGTATATGACAAGCGGTGTAACCGTTCCCACAAGTTGGCAGTACGGCAAAATCTATTTGCCGAACGACGTGCGAACATTAAGCCCCAGTGTCAGCGGACTTGCCGCGGATTTCTATGCGAACGCGGACAGGTACATAACAGTTGTTTATCATCCGGGTTCCGGCAATGATGTTGAATTGCTTAATACACAGGAAGGGTCTGCAACGGCAAACAATTACGATACAACCGGTGTCGCTTCCGAAGGTATGTATTGGTTCCGTCCGCAAGGCTATCTTACTCCACAGTACATAAAAGACGGTGCGGCTTATACACCTACAACCGTAGATGAGGCATTGGAATATGCCGCCAATAAAGACAAGTGGGTGCCTGCAACCGGCTCGACTAAGGTTGACGGCGAATATATCGTTACTTATACACTGTCTTACAGCGGCGTTACGGTTTCCAAGACGTACAGTATCGCTATGGGGGATACAAACCCGCCTAAAATAACTTATATTGGAACTTCTTCAGATTCAAGCACCAGCATCTTTGACAAAACTTATCAAACCGGCGATAGCTTCAGTTTTGTGTTCGGACCTGACACGTTCAACATAACCGGTACAAAAAACAACGATATCTTTTGGTCAAAGACAGACAGCGGTAAATATTACCTGCAGGATGTACCAAACAATTCCAACGTTATCATTACTATTTATACACCAAGCAACGTGCCGCTTTACGAGGGTGACGATGATTTAACTATATCGGCCGATAACGATAAGGGGGTAACTACTTACAGTTTTAAACTTACGGAAGCGGGCAAATATCGTGTTGATATCAAAGTAAGAAGCGAATCGGGCGTTTACGGCACAACGGAATATCAGGTTCAAGTGGACGAAAAAACGCCTCCGCATCAGATTGCGCCGGAAGAAGTTATGGGCATCATTTTGATTATAATATCATCGGGACTGCTTTTGGGAGTTATTGTTTACTTCATCAGGACCGGTCAAAGCACGAAGTTTTCGGGCAAGCGAAATGCGCCTAAGAAAGCCAAAGAAGACAAACCGGACGTGGTATAAGAATACACAATTTTCCTTGTTAAAATCAGGTAATTGATGTATAATAATGTCATGTTAGATAAACAAACAAACACATTGCTTAGAATACTTTCACGAATATGCGCCGACGGAAGTTATAAGGTTATTGAAATTTCCGACCTTATTAAACAAATGCAGCCTAAATACATTGTCAGCGAAACCGCATTGGACCAAATGTTTAAATTCCTAAGCTCTGAGGAAATGATTGACATTAAATACAAAGACGAAAAAGTCTATTGCGTTTCCGTTTCGCCGCACGGGCGGGTTATTGCGGAAAGTGGAACCCGCGTAGAATACGACGTAAAGCCAAGCAAATTCTTGGCGGTGTTTACCATAATCGGCAGTTTCGCGGCGGCCTTCATGGGAGCCTTGATTGCTTGCCTGATAGTCGGTCACTAGGATATCTTTAAAAAAGGGATAGGGTAAGTCATGCTTGACAAAGTCGAACACAGGGTTATGAAGTATGTTTTCGAACGCTGCCGGGGCAGGAAAACTGTGCTTATGGAGCCGAAAGATATTTTGTCAAACGTTGCCGCCGCCGGTCCAAAATATGACCTTACAGTCAAGCAGCTTGAGATTGTGATTAAAAACCTGATGCTGGACGGCTATATCGAAGTCTACCGCGGCGACAACAAAGGGGCGCTTAATTACGTTATCAGTTTGACTCAAAAAGGCGAGGCATACCAACGCGAAATAGAGGACATCAAAAGCCAAAGAATCCGCTCCATCGGGTGGAAGATTGTACTTACTGTAATCGGTTTTGCTGTGATTACCATACTCGGATGGATAATAGTGCTGTGATGAAACAGAAAAATGCCGCGGCGAATCCTGAACTTGACCGTGACAAAGGAACATTAGCCCAAAGTTCAACCGGAGACGAGTTTAATCTTGTTTCGCGCTTTAAACCGAGCGGAAGTCAGCCGGAAGCGATTAAAAGGCTTGTCGACAATGTAAACGATGGCGTGGCAAGTCAAGTCTTGCTTGGCGTTACCGGCAGCGGCAAAACTTTCACGATGGCGAATGTTATTAAAGAATGCAAACGTCCTGCGCTTGTGATTGCTCATAATAAAACATTAGCAGCACAGTTGTGCAATGAGTTCCGACAGTTCTTTCCGAACAATAAAGTTGAATACTTTGTAAGTTATTATGATTATTATCAGCCGGAGGCATACATACCGCAAAGCGACACTTACATCGAGAAAGAAATGACCATAAATGACGAAATTGACAAACTGCGCCACAGTGCCACCTGTTCGCTGTCCGAGCGGCGTGATGTAATCGTAGTGGCTTCGGTTTCATGTATCTACGGTCTTGGCGCGCCCAAAGAATACTACGATTTGGCGGTATCATTGCGCCCCGGTGAAAAAATGCTACGCGGCGAACTTATAAAAAAACTTACTGCAATTCAGTACAAACGCGCGGGGGATGACTTCGAGCGCGCCACATTCCGCGCGAACGGAGATGTGGTAGACGTGATTCCGTCCTACAGCTCTACTGTTGCCGTGCGGGTCATGTTTGACGGTAGTGTGATTGAAAAAGTCCTTGAAATTGACGTTATGACCGGAACGCTGATTTCGTCTCTTAGCCATATCGCGATTTTTCCCGCCACGCACTATGCGGTGGGCAGCGGCAAGTTAAAGGCTGCGATTGAAAACATACGCAGAGATTTGGATGAACAGCTGAAAATCTTTAATGATTCCGGCTTAATTATCGAGGCCCACAGGCTTAAACAGCGCACCAATTATGACCTTGAAATGATTCAGGAGGTCGGCTTTTGCAGCGGAATAGAAAACTACAGCCGCTATTTTGACGGGCGCACAGCAGGCGAGCCGCCGTATACGCTTATGTCGTACTTTCCGCGGGACTTTTTGACATTTATTGATGAAAGCCATATTACAATACCCCAGGTGCGCGGCATGTACAACGGCGACAGAGCACGCAAAAAAGCGCTTGTCGAGTTTGGATTCCGATTGCCGTCCGCTTATGATAACCGACCGCTTAATTTTACCGAGTTTAACGAACGGCTTGGTCAGACCGTCTATGTGTCCGCTACTCCGGAAAAATATGAAATCGAACGCAGCGGCGGAGAGGTCATTGAACAGATTATAAGACCCACCGGATTACTCGACCCGCAAATTGAGATTAGGGCACAAGCAACTCAAATCGACGACCTGCTTAAAGAAATAAGAAAAACAACCGCTGCCGGCGGGAAGATATTGGTGACAACTCTAACGAAAAAGATGGCGGAGGACCTGACCGGATACCTTACACATAATAAAGTGCGTGTGCGCTATTTGCACAGTGAAATTGATACGCTGGAACGCGTAGAGATTATCGCCGCGCTTCGCAAAAACGAATTCGATGTGATTGTTGGAATAAACCTTTTGCGTGAGGGACTTGATATTCCAGAGGTAATGCTTGTGGCTATCTTAGATGCCGATAAAGAAGGCTTGTTTCGAAGTCAGCGCAGCTTGATTCAGACTATCGGAAGGGCAGCGCGAAATGCGCAATCGAAAGTAATTATGTATGCGAATAAAATTACGGACAGCATGAAGGGTGCCATCGGCGAAACAAATCGCCGACGCGAAATTCAGATGAAATATAACATCGAACACGGAATAATACCACAGACGGTGTACTCTGATACACAGAACACACTATATATACGTGATAAGGAAATGAAAGCCGAGCGTAAACTTGATAAAGCTCAGATAAAAGACAAAATCGAAAAACTTACCGCGCTTATGACAATTGCATCAAGGTCACTGGACTTCGAGTCCGCTATAAAGTTTAGGGAAGAAATTGCTAGGTTGAAAAGGTAATGCAATTGGCATACGCAGTCTGACGATTGCATCAAGGTCACTTAACTTCGAATCTGCAGTTTAGGGAAAATTGCCAAGCTTAAAGCGGTGGGGTAACGCAATAGATAGATTTATATTGTAACTTTTAAAACTTGTCTTGCTGCCCGTACGTATAAAACAGAAAAGAAGACTTCGAGAAGCTCAAATATGGTTGTTAAGCGTTAAATCAATTTAGTTCTGCTTGTTGTTGAATTGGTATCACTTAGATTTCAAGATTCTTTTCGTTTGCAGGTCTGCGATCTGAAGCTGCTTTATTGCATTCTATTTGATGCATCAATTTTTCATTTCTGCTATCTCCGACTTGCTTATCTGAATTGTATAAACTTATACCGACAACGTTTTCTATCTCACATGCTTTTTGATGTCGTAGTTTTTTCTTGTTGATGAAAAAATTTACGACTGAAACTGGAGTTAAGGCAAAGACACTTGCAACAAAGCCACAAAGACCTGCGGCAGCAGAGGTTCTTATACCCGTATTTAATGCGGTATATGTCAATCCAGCGGTTCCGACAGTGACGGCGGCGGCAATGCCAGTTAATGTTTTACCAACACTTTTTTCGATTTCTTGACTGCATTCCTCTTTGGTATCGCATTTCATGCACATTTTTGATAATCTTTTCTCTCGATTCATACGCTCTTTCAAACGTTCATGTGGTGTCATAAAAACCTCTTTAATAAAATTTATACTCGAAAATTCGCTGTACTTACTGCGTTACGCTCCGCTCATTGTGCTCAATATCTGTGTCACTTTCTGTCAATGGAGCGCGGAACGCCACTATTAAATTGTTTATTTGAATTATAACATACTAATTCGGCTTTGTAAATGCCTAGCTTAAAAATTGGAACGGAATTCGATTTATAAACCAAACATTTTTAGTTTTTCCATTATTTCATTTGCTGTTTTTTTCCCTATTCCGCATATGCCTAAAAGTCCCTTTTTCGTTTTTGGCATTTGTTCGATATATTCTATATCCCGAATTATAAGGCGTCGAAAAGCATAACTGGATAAATTCAATCTTTGAATCGGAGTTTTGCTTTCGGGCGGTAATTCTTTAAGTATTCGTATCGCAAAAAATCGAATATTATCTGCCAATTTTTGTATCGCTTCAAGTTCTTTTCTGATGTCCATACTATAGTATATATTGGCGTATGCGCCAATCACAAGGACATTTTTTGGCGTACACGCTAATATTAATTTAATGCACAAACTACCGCAAAGATTAAAAGAATTAAGAGAAGATAAAAACCTTTCACAATTTGCACTTGCTGCTGCAATGGGGTACAAAAGCGCAGTCACAATAGCAAAATGGGAACTTGGCAACAGAACCCCTGAATTAGAAAATCTTATAGCACTTGCAAAGTTTTTTGGTGTTTCCCTTGGTTATCTTGTCGGTCTTGAGAATTGAAGTGGACAAAGATATATCGGTTTGCCAAGCGGTAACAAAAAAAATAAACCAACTGCTTGCCGAAAATCATTTTATGAGTGCAGCGAATAGTAGCGCGTCTGCGTATACGAGCTGTCAAAGAAATCAGGCGTTTTGTATGATACCCTTAAAAAGGTAGTTTAAAATTAAAATAAAGCGGTAAATCTTGCAACAGTAATTCAGATTGCAAACGGCTTTAATATGACTTTGTCAGAATTTGCCGGTAACGATTTGTTCAAATACGATAATCTAAAGTTTGACAAGTAATCGGTCTTTACTTTTGCGCCCCGGCGGGGTATAATAGTGATTATGCTTGAGAAAATCGTAGTTAAAGGCGCTTGCGAAAATAACTTAAAAAATCTGGACGTAACTATCCCGCGGAATAAGTTGGTTGTTTTTACCGGCGTTTCGGGGAGCGGCAAAAGCAGCCTGGCGTTTGGGACAATCTTCGCGGAAGGGCAGAGGCGTTTCATGGAAAGCCTGTCCAGTTATGCGCGCCAGTTCCTTGGTCAAATACAAAAGCCGGCGGTGGAATCCATCGAGGGACTTTCGCCCAGCATTTCGATTGACCAAAAGACGACTTCGCACAATCCGCGCTCGACCGTGGGAACTGTTACCGAGATTTACGATTACTTGCGGCTTCTTTATGCGCGTGTCGGCGAACCCCATTGTCCAGAGTGCGGCAAGAAAATAACAAGGCAGTCCGTAGACCAGATTGTGGAGCAGATTTTCACTCTCTACGGGAACGGCACAGATGTGGTTTCGGTCGAAGCTCCGATTATCCGCGGTCAAAAAGGCTCTTTTGTTAAAGAGTTGGAAGGATACAAACGCAGCGGATTTGTGCGCGTGAAAATTGACGATAGCCAATATATGCTTGACGAAAATATAAGTCTGGACAAAAATATCCGTCACAATATAAGCATAATTATCGACCGGATTCAGGTCGCTTCGGAAGAAACCACGCGAATTAACGAGGCTGTCGAAACCGCTTTGCGCCTGACTGACGGACTTGTTACCGTGAACGGTAAATTGTTCAGCAACCGCTATGCTTGCGTGGATTGCGGTATCAATATTGATGAGTTGGAGCCCAGAAGTTTCAGCTTTAATAGCCCGTTCGGGGCGTGTCCGAATTGCAGCGGGCTTGGCTTCACCATGGAAATTGATGAAGATTTGATTATCCCGAACAGGGAACTTTCCATCGCGGAGGGCGGGATTATGGCTTCTGGATGGAATATGGACGGAAAGATTGCCCCGATGTATTTTAAGGCATTTGCAAAGCGGTTCAATATTTCGCTTAAACACAAGATAAAGAGTATCCCGCATGAGATACTACACAAGCTGCTGTATGGCTGTGACGAGAAACTTAATTTTCATTGGAGCGGCGAAAACTTTGATAACAGCTACCTTGGTCGGTACGAAGGCGTTATCCCGAACCTTAAACGCCGTTATAAAGAAACCGGCAGCGAATGGATGAAGAACGAAATTGCCAAATTAATGACCAATAAGACCTGTCCAGTATGTAACGGCAAGCGTCTTAAGCGCGAGGCTTTAGCGGTTAAGGTGGGTGGAATTGACATTTATCAACTGACTTCTAAGCCCATCAAGGCGGCGCTGGAGTTCTTTGACAATCTTAACCTGACCAAAACCAAAGCAGCAACCGCAGCGCAGATTATAAAAGAAGTCAAAGCGCGCTGCCAGTTTCTTGTAGACGTAGGATTGCATTATTTAACGCTTGGGCGAAGTTCGGACTCACTTTCCGGCGGAGAAAGCCAGCGGATAAGGCTTGCCACGCAAATCGGGTCGGGGCTTGTAGGGGTGCTTTATATCCTGGACGAGCCAAGCATCGGCTTGCACCAGCGCGATAATCATAAACTGCTTGGAACGCTGATGCGTCTCCGTGACCTTGGCAATACGCTGATTGTCGTGGAGCATGACGAGGACACTATCCGCAGCGCAGATTTTGTGGTAGATATAGGACCGGGAGCCGGAGTTAACGGCGGGCAATTGGTCGTTGCCGGAACTGTTGCAGACGTGGTTGCCTGCAAGCAAAGTATCACGGGCGCTTTTTTGCGGGGCGACTGCGGTATAAAGATTCCGAAAGAATACCGGGCGGTAGGTGTCTCTGCAAACGAAGGCAGCGGCGGTTTCCATGTAAGCGATAATAGTATAAATAACGGCAAGTTTATCGAAATCATCGGTGCAAAAGAAAACAACTTGAAAAATATCAGTGTGCAATTTCCAGTGGGCGTGCTGACGGCGGTTACAGGAGTTTCCGGCTCGGGTAAAAGTTCGCTTGTGAACCGGACTTTGTATCCGGCGCTTAGCAACATTTTGAACCGGACAAATCTTAATGTAGGGGTTCATAAATCTATCCGCGGCACCGAGCACTTCGACAAAGTTGTCGACATCAATCAATCTCCCATAGGACGCACGCCGCGCAGTAACCCTGCAACTTATACCGGCGTGTTTACCGCTATACGCGACTTGTTTGCGGCAACCCGCGATGCAAAAGAACGCGGCTATGATATAGGCAGGTTCAGTTTTAACGTGCGCGGCGGCAGGTGTGACGAGTGCGACGGCGAGGGCATCAAAAAGATTGAAATGCACTTCCTGCCTGACGTTTTTGTACAGTGCGAGGTCTGTAAAGGGCGCAGATTCAACAAGGAGACACTTGAGGTTAAATTCAAGGGAAAGAACATCTACGATGTTTTGGAAATGACGGTGGACGAAGCGTGCACCTTTTTCGCGGCAATACCGGCGGTTTTTAAAAAGATAAAAACCCTGCAGGATGTCGGCCTTGGGTATATAAAACTGGGGCAGTCCGCAACGACACTAAGCGGCGGAGAAGCCCAGCGCGTCAAGTTGGCGACGGAACTTTCGCGCACCGCGACGGGACGCACGATTTATATTTTGGACGAGCCGACCACGGGACTGCACGGATACGATGTAGAGAAACTGATTAATATCTTGCAGCGGCTGGTTCAGGCGGGCAATACTGTAGTTGTCATCGAGCACAACTTGGATGTTGTCAAGGTGGCGGATTACATAATCGACCTGGGACCTGAAGGCGGCGACGAGGGCGGATTTGTAGTTGCAACCGGCAATCCGCGCGAATTGGCAGCGAATCCTAAGAGCGCAACCGGAGAATACCTTAAAAAAGTCGGAGTCGGAGTCTAGTAGTTAAAACAAAAGGCTGCAATGGATAAAAAAAAGAAACTTGAACTGACTGTTAGGGTCTTTGACCGAAAAGAAATACGTGCGGCGGAAAATGCTGATATACTTTTGGCTTGCATAGATATCTATAACGTGAATACGATGAAGAACAGTGGAATACTGGCTAATGATAATGGATATCTGATATACGCGTCACAAAAAATTGTTGTGGCAAAAACTGTCCAAGACGGTGATGTTGCCGGATATCTTGCTTTATTACAAAACGGAAATCAAGGCTATGTAAATCTGGTGGCGGTTAATCCAATCTACAAAAGGCGGGGAGTCGGAAAAGCATTGTATAAGTATGTAGAGCAAGAACTTGGTGTTACACATCTTGAATTACACGTGGGGGAGCGTAATACTGCATCTCAGAAATTTCACAAGTCTCTTGGTTATTATCCGAAAAACGATTTACCGTATCCGGTTTGGAAGAAAAACAACCAAGACTGCGGGAAATAAGGGTTACGCTCTGTTAGATTTTAATTTTACCTTGCAATGTTTTTGCTGCCCGTGCCAGGACTTTGTTTATCCCGGTCTTTTCCAAGTTGTTCCAATCTTTCCAGGCATTAAGTCTTATAAGACCCCGAGTATATAATACTTTATATTGCGGTACTATATCAAGCGCAGTACTATTTTAGTAAATACTTACAAATTTCAATTGACTATAATTTGTCATTATGTTGCGCTACTATTCATTTTGTTCATCGTCAATAGTCATTAGTCATTGAATTAATTATATCACATTTTGTATACTTGTGCCGATGTTGTAGGTGTGCGTGTTGATAAGATACTCAACCTGACGCAAGCCGATTAATGCTTCCTCTTTGTTATTTGCTTCAATGAAATTTTTGGCGTAAATTAGGTTCGTGCTGACCTGCGCCAAATCAAAGTGCCGGGCAAACATACTAAGCGTATGCTCTGATTTTATCCAGTAATCAAACATATTTTCTACCATCGCAATGTTTTCTTCGGTGGCAATATCGCCGCCTTCATCTTTGTCCGGAATCGGCTCGATGCGCGCGATAAGCGTCAAAATATCCGATTCCAGCCTGCCGTAGTGTTTCTTGACCGTGTCTTGTTCCAAAAGTGCTACCCCGACCAACAGAAGCGCCAGCACGATAACGATAATGAATCTTGTCATTTGCCGCCTCCGGACTTGGATTGTTTCTTTTGTTCAAAGGTCTCCGCGGGCTGGGGGAGACTGATTTGCAACTGTTGCATAGTTCCGTTTTTGTTTTGGGCGAACACTGTTCCGTCCATAGCGATTGATGCAAATGCCACCTGTTTCTCGGTTTCTGACGACAACTGCCGCAGAATTTTTGACATTATAACGGAAATATTTTCCTGCTGACCGATTTCTTGGAAGTTGTTTTTCAGTAATTTCCCGTCATCCACGATACAGTAAAACATCTTTGTCGGCTCGGGCTCGACCTGCATATCCTGCCGTGTCGCAGGCATAACAGCCGCTTTTGGTATAACCGAGATTTTGCCGTTGGTCTCCATAATCGCATAATTTACATCGCCGATATTCGCGTAATTAAGGTTGCGCAGTTCCTCCTGCAACTCTTCGGTGCTTAGGTTAAGCTTTTTGAGCTCTTTAAGGTTCATATTGCCGTTTTGGATGATTATTGCCGCCTTGCCGCTGAACACATTCCGCGCCATCGGGCTTTTTCGCGTCATGAATGTGATAAAGAAGTGGACAATAGAAATAACAACAAGCGGCACAACTCCATACCATATCGGAATAGTAGGCTCACCAAGCGGTATAACTGCAAGGTCTGCAACCATCAAAGCGATAACCAGCTCAAACGGCGCAAGTTCCCCGATTTGCCGCTTTCCCATAAGCCGCATAAGGAACACAACAATCAAATAAATAATAACAACCCGAATAATGATGTTAAACATAGCCTTAGATTGCGTGAAGTGGGCGGGAATTATACAAGTTACGCATCGTCGTTTCGCCCTATTTAGACCATCATTGCAGCCGGATGCATATCCTGAATGGGTTGAGAACATGAAATCAACTCAAGAGTAAAAGGAATTGCTGCCGCTAAACTATAGGCGGTAGTTATAAATAAAAATAAAAGGAGAACTAATATGTTAGTCAGTATAATACTGAACATTGTTTTGGGCTTGGCGGTAATAGTGCTTGTTTGTGTCTTGTGCAGCTCTTATATCAAACAACTAATTATCAATCTTGCGCCTGAAGTAATCGACAGAGCAGAAGAGATAGCATCTCAGCCGGGAGAATTGAAAATGGCAATGGCAATAGAATATGTTTACGAAAAGATTCCATCTTTCCTAAGACTATTTGTCAGCAAAGAAGACATACGGAAAACAATTCAAAACGCATTTGACAAGATTAACTCATTTGCCGCAAAACAGTTAGACAAATATTAAGTCATCATCTTCACAAGTTTTGTCTTATCGTTTGTAACGACCCCTGTGATGATGTGAGAGGTTTTGCCACTTCTTAATTGAATTGGCGCGGTTGGTCTTTTGAACTCGTAGGGACCGATGATGCTGAAATATTTTTTGCAATCTATCTCGTCATAGTATCGTGTCATTTCTTGTAGTTCATCGTTGGCACGGGTGTTAAAAGTGTTATAGCCTGGGTCAAGCTTTCTTGATTGTATTGACCTGCCAGCATGTTGAAGATATTTGAGCAGTTGTGGTTTTTGGTTAAACTGTTCGTTTGTATCTCTTGTAGAGAAAACACTTGCAATTAACTTGCCTTGCGGCTTAAGAATCCTTCGCAGTTCACGCATCAATGCTTGGGTGTCTTTGTGATTGTCGAATTGCAACGAACCTGCGGCGACAATGGTATCAATTTTTGAATCCTTAATATGACCCATAGCATCCATGAGCAAACTTTGCATTACCGTACAATCTTGCTCTCCGCGCTTAAATGTTTGACTTGTGCCATTGTTACGGTTGTGCAGAGAAAACCCGCTTTGTTGAAGTTTCTGAATCAAGTCTTCCAAAGCGTATTGAGAGATGTCAACACTGATAAGGTTTTGAAAGCCTTGTTCCAGCAAACGCATGGTGTCCTTGCCTTTACCGCAACCCAAGTCCATAATGACACTGCTTTTATCTTGTGGGAGTGCATGAGCATACTCGTCAACCAGCAATACTCGGTTGGCTTTTGTTTTTTTAGAGGCTGCACTGTGAACTGTGTTCCAGCGGTCTCCGGCACTTTTTGTTACTTTATACTTTTCTTCTGCTTCTATAACATGACTTGCTATTGTGCTGAACTCGGCACGGAGCATGGCAACTTGGTTTTTATCTTTAAGGTCTATCCCTTGTGCGTCCAATGCAAGCATTTTTTGAACAAAGGCATCATAGCCGACACTATCCCTAACCTCTGCCTCAAGGGTGTGTCCGAAAAGTATTTTTTCCGCATTGTCTGCGGTTCTGCTGCGCTCTGTCCCTATTTTTTTCAAATGGAATAAACATTCAGAGATTTGGTCGATTGTAAATTGTGCTGGTTTTTTCATGTGTTTCATTTTTTATTTTGTTAGGGTCTCTAAAAACTTTGCTACACCGTCACTGTTGTTGTCGGCTGTTACATAGTTGGCGACTTTTTTTAGTTCCGGTAGGGCATTTCCGACGGCGACACTGTATCCGCATTCTTCAAACAGAGAGAAGTCGTTAATGTCGTCGCCTATTCCGATCCTATTTTCTTTTGATATGCGGAGCATTTTGCATAGTCTTCGCACACCATCACCTTTTGAACTATCAACATTCGCAAGGCTGTAAAAGGTAAAGCGTTCTTTGGGAAAGGATTTATCCGAGAGGGATTTGGACTGCTCTATCATCTTTACTTTTAATAGTTTGGGGAGTAGGGTTTTCTCAATGGTCTCTTTGATGTTTTGGATTGCCTCAAAGTCTGGGCTGACGATGATAAGTTTTAATACCTTGTTTGTATCTAACCAGGTTTCCAAAGGCTCTTTAATGACCTTTTGAGGAACATTGGCTATTCCTTTGTTGGTCGGGCTGTTTTCATCCATTACCCATCGAGTGCCTCCGCTGTTGTACCAAACATCAACATTGTTTCGCTTGGCAGTTCCATAAAGTTCCAAAATTTCGCTTTTCGACATTGCGTTTTCATGCAACACCTTTTTTGTCTGGCAGTCGTAAATACCGCCGCCGTTTGCGAAAATAATATACTTTCCACCCAGCGCGATCGAATATTGCTTTGCCCGATTAAAAGCGCGGCCCGTACAAACAACAGTTTCATAACCAAGTGTCTTGATTCTATTTACTGCTTCTATTGTTCTTGGTGAGAGTTCGTACTTATCAGTTAGCATTGTACCGTCAAGGTCGATAAAGACGGCTTTATCCACGTCCATAACAAACATTGTAGCATACAATATTTAATGAATCAATGAAAGGCAAGAAGTAATATGGGATTCGCAAGCAAAGGATGATTCGTCATAAGAAGATGTTCGGCGAATATATGATTTACTGTAACGACTCTCTCTTCCTTCCGGCGCTCATACCTTCTCCGCCGCGCCCTTCGCGGCTTTTGTGGATTTGCTTCGTATAAAGATGCTGAAGTCCACCAGGTTGAATACTTGTACAAAAAGCAAAACCACTGCAATACTGGCGGCGCCGGCAATAGGGAGACTTATGATAAGCGGCCAGACGTGCTCTATAATGCCGAAAAGGAACTCTCCCAACAAAACAGCCGGTATACATATGGCGGAAAATGCGACAAGTAAACTGAAAGTTTGCGATTTAGCCGCCGCACGCACGAAGGGGTTGTTAACTGCGCTTGTGCTCACCGTGCTGTGCTCTGCTCTCAAAGGACGCACAATGTCTTTGGGAAACCCGTCCTCCGCCGTAAGCTTGCGAATCATTAATAGGTTAAGGAAACTTGCAACTGTCGTACAAACTCCTAAGCCCACGGTCAAAGCGTTCGCACCGATAAAAGCCGGCGCAAACCAAACTATTGCGAAAAGGGCGACCGACCCAAGCAAATAATTCCGCATCGCCTTCATCTCGGCTCCAAGAGAGTTCAATATCGCATTCGTGGTCTGATTTACCGCCAACGGAACCATGACCCAAGCCGTCTCCGCCAAATACGTACCGGATAAGGCGTTATTGTACAGGAACAGCCCGATTGGCTCGCCAAGGGCTATGAATGCCGGCAATATAAGGAAAGTAATGAACAAAGTGAACTTCAACGCATTGGAGATTTGGCGGTTGATGCCCGCGTAATCTTTCCGCTGATGCGCTCCGGACAGCTCGGGCACCAGCACGGTCGAAAACGCACTTATTACGGTCCCCGGAATGGTCAAAAGCGGCATCGTCATTCCGATTACAATTCCGTACTGAGCGATTGCCTGAACTTTCGTAAATCCGGCAGCCACAAGCTGGAACGGAATGATTATCGAGATGATTGGAAGCCCGATGCTTCCAAGCACGCGCATGCCGGTTATCGGAGCGGCAGTTTTTATAAGAGGCTTATAGAAACTCACTTCTTCCGCAGTCAATGGAGATGCAACTGCAGTACGCGGTGAAGTAGCGCGTCGAAAAGACAGAAAACCCGGCTTCTTTAACCTGATAAAAATAAATATCACAGCCGCCGCAGAAACAAAACAAGCAATCGTAAACGAAAGCGCAGCAAGCCCCGCCGCATCAATCCCCGCAAACGAAACGGCAATAAGCACAACAAAGAACACAACGCGGATGATTTGTTCCAACAGTTCGGTCGCCCCTAACAGAAAGAACTTTTTTTCTCCCCACCATACCGCGCGCAAAGCGGTGTATACACTGCACGCGATTACCGACGGAAGCAAAATTAAAAGGATATTTAAACAGCGGTCGTCCGTGAAAATCCCGCCGACAAACTTGTTGAATAAAAGCACAATTCCGCAAAGCGCGGTGCTTACAATAAGGCTTATAACCAGCCCGGCAACCGCTATTTTGCCTATGTCCCCGCCGCCGCTTTCTCCTGCTTTAAGGGGCAGTGCAGTAACGGAACTGTTGGCGGCAGTTATCTGCCGGCGCTCTTTGGCCTTGGCGACTTCTTTACTTATTGCAAGGGGAAGACCGCTTGCCACCAGTGTGAACACAACCATGAAAAAAGACATCGCGATTTGGTAAACTCCAAGCATCTCTGCGCCAAGCACGCGCGACAAAAAAATGCGGAACAAAAAACCGATGATGCGTGTTGCAACCGTAAAAACGGTTATCAAAACCACGGCTTGCGCAAAAGGCTTAAGCGAACGGAAAGAAGGCGGCATTTCCATGTTTATTATAGAACTGCATTGCAATACAACCAAAACAGACGGATAAGTAAGAAACAATAATAAACGTCAACAAAATTGAGCGATTATGAGCAACAGTGTACTGAATAATAGCGCATCATGTGCGAAAGTCGCTGCACCGAGTGTATAAAAAGTGCGCAGCAAATGTAACTAGGTCTTGTGGTGTTATGACTGTAATAGCACAAAATATTGAAATGTTATCGCAGGCAGAACACAGCGCGCCAATATTCACTCGTACTAAAATCGCAGATTGACGGCTTTATGTACTGAATGCTTCGCCGATACGCCCAAGGGGGGCCGGCGGTTTCTATCTCATTCTGTCAGGTTGAATCTTTGCAGGCTTTTTAACGTCAAAAAAGGTTTCAACATCAGGATAATTACGACCTTGTTCGATTACGGCTGTTGCAACCACGGTGCCATATTTTTCTTTCATACTCTCAAATTGTTTGTGCAAATCCCAAAACTCTTTACTGCCGCGAAAAGCTCCGTCATATTGCATTAAAAACTCTTTAATTTCCTTTCTTAATGTATCAGATACAACTCCCTTCGGGGGCTTCCGGTATGAATTTCCTATGTTTAATGATGTCATTCTGTTCATATTTTCTCCATAATTTTTAATAGGTCAGTTTATCAAAAAAAAAGAACGAATACAACACATTCATAAATTTTCTACAAGTTTTTCTTGTGTTATTACAGGTGTAATACACAAGATACTGTATTGTGCCCCTAATCTTGCAATTCGCTGCGTTCATATTGCCATCCCTGTTGCATATTAATTAATGTGTTTGTAAAAATAAAATTCGGGCCGGAAATGTCGCTTCTTAATCTGGCTCAGTTCGTCGGGGTTGCACCGTGCACTATTCTAGCGGTGAATAAATGTTCCGAAGCGGAACTCCCGGGTCGGGAAATTTTACTTCCCGTATCCACTCCTAACATGATAAGAAAGCTGCCGCCATATATTTTCGAAGCCGAAGCCGGGCGGATAAAAAGAATAATCTGTCAATAATTGGTCATTAGTCAATAGTAATAAGTCATTGAAATCAATCTCATTTTTAAAACTAATGACAACCGCGTAAGACCGGTGTATAATTCAGCATGATAAACGAAACACAAACCGCAGAAAAAGGCGGCATCGAAATAATAGAAGTCACAACCAAAGCGGACTTAAAAGCTTTCGTGCGGTTTCCGACCTGGCTGTACCGCGGCAACAGCTTTTACGTTCATCCGCTGGAGCTGGACGAACTTACCATGCTTTCACCCAAAAACCCGTCTTGGGAGCAGGTCGAAATAAAAATGTTCCTTGCTCTTAAATCCGGCGGAGAGGGCAGCCCCTACAAGCACGACAAAAAAGTTGTGGGGCGCATTGCCGTCATGGTGCAAAAGCTTTATAATCAAAAAAACGGTGTCAACTATGCAAGGTTTACACGGTTTGACTTCGCGGACGACAAAGCGGTAGCATTCGCACTTCTGGATGCCGGATTTGACTTCGCCAAAAAACAGGGCATGGATGCGGTGCACGGACCGCTTGGTTTCAACGACCTGGACAAAGAGGGGCTTTTGGTGGACGGATTCGACAAAATAAGCACTTTTGCGGAAAGTTACAACTACGCCTATTATAAAAAGCATATCGAAGATTACGGCTTTGAGAAAGAAGTTGATTGGCTGGAATTCGTTATACAAGTTCCGGAAAGTCTGGACGAGCGCGTCGCAAAAGTCGCGGAACGTATGAGAGAGCGCCTCGGCTTGCGTATCCTGCCGCGCGAAATGTCCGTAAAGCAAATTTTGGCGCAATACGGCAAGCAGGTTTTCGACCTTTTAAATGTCTGTTATGCCGACCTTCACGGCGTAATTCCGATAACTGAAAAGGTGCGCGAAAGTGTACTTAAACAGTTCAAACAAATAATCAAGCGCGACCATATCTGCATCGTGCTGGAGGGCGACACCGTAATAGGATTTTCGCTTACCGCGCCGAACATTTCTCGAAGCCTGAACAGGTCAAAGGGCAAACTTTGCAAATTGGGCTTTCTGCCCGTCAATGCTCTGGGTATCATGCGCGAAGCAAAGAAGCCAAGGTATGTCGATTTGTGCCTTATCGCGGTCGCACCCGAATACCGCGCGAAAGGCGTAAGCGCCATTATGATGAACGATATGTTCGGAAACTTGGTAAGGAACAAAATTATATCGGTGGAGACCAATTTACAACTTGAAAACAACACCGATATAATAAAAATGTTTGACGGCTATGGCAAAGAACTTGTAAAGCGCAGACGTTGTTATATCAAGAAAATTGACTAGCGTAAATCTTTCAAGAATTGGTCATTCTTTTTGGGCGGACCGGGCGGGTTACGCTCTTGTAAAATTTTACAGTGCTTCAAAAAAATAATGTTGCCCGCGCGAAAGTATTTTCCACTACAGTAAGAAAATGGCTAAGTTAAATACATCTTTCGGTGAAATACTCGGCAATCTGATTTCAGACGCAAAAGTTTCTTATGCGGAAATCGCTTTAGTATTTGTCAATCGTCAATAACCTTTCTCGCCCTTTTCGCCGTCGGTGTCTTTTGAATAGGACTCTTATCATCGCGCGCATACGAGGTATGAGCCTGCCCGATGTGTCTTTTAAACCTAGTGCGGCGTATAAGCGTGCCTCCGACCGCGACAATTATTGCAACACTCATGATAATCGTGGGAACAACAAGCCAGTTTATATTTATCGGCTTTGTGTCGTTTGTGCCGGAGTTACTTTCGCTGGTTCCGTCGGTTATCATGCGCACGTAATCGTTGCCTTTGAATGCATTGAACGTGCTTTCGTCAATTTCGGTAAGGGAAGTCGCAACAATGCCGATACTGCCCACTACGTCCTGACCATCCGACCCGAATTCGATGGATAGTGCCATGTCAAAACTTGAACTTGGTTTTATGACAAATGTAAAGTCAAAGCAGTTTACATAATTGCCCCCGATAAGTTTCAAATCGTGCGGCATACTTTCTATGTCCGCATTCTGAAGGTACTCATATCCGCCGGTCATGCCCTTAAGGCGCAGGCTTAACCCCCAGTCGGGCTTTTCATCATTATCATAATAAGTTTGGTCAATGTCCACCGCCGCCGAACTTACGGTAACCGTGTATTTATACCACTTGTCGGTGGTAAGGGGCTCGGTCATGGAATTTTCGACCACGGCGTGCGATGCACCCACGGTTTGAATTGCAAGAACATTATTAGACGTGTCAAAGTGCGCGGTTGCCGTTCCTGAGGTTGTAGGAGCAAAGAACAGCGAATCCCCGCCTTGGTCGGAAGTTGTAGAGCCGGTGCTTTTAAGGTAAAGCTTGCTTGGGTCGCTTAAATCCACGGAAGTATCCGCCGCACTTGTAAGGTTTTGGGCAATCTGTATATTATCAATGAACAAGCATCCGGTAGTTTTATTGGACATATCACCCAACAAAAAGCTTATTGTGCAGGACGGTCCGGAAAACTTTGAAGTCTGCACCGATATCGAATAATTGCGCCAAGGCTGTGCACTCGCGATTTTGTCTGAACTTAGGTTTGCGCCCAAATCCGGATTAAGGAGCCTAAGGCGTGTAACTTCGTGTCCGTTCATTTCAAGGACTGCCCAAACCTCGGTGTTTGTAAGCCCAAGCGTTGCCGCATAAAAAGATATTGTGTTGTTGCTGTCGGCTGCCAATGAAAAGCTGTTGCTTGCAACTCTTTGGCTTGTAGGCTGCATATTTTGCATCATGAAAATATTGTTGTTGCTGTTTACCAAACTGCTGCCGGTTTGGTCGCGGTATGTAATCGAACCCGGATTTTGCGCCGCTCCGTAAGCCTTGCCGCCGACAGACCCGCCGTTGCTTATCGTAACATTGTTGTTATTCCAGTGGTTTGTATCGGTATTGACTATACCGTCGATGATGCTTGGAAAAGCAGTCTGATCGCTGACCGCATTGCCTTCCGCAAACACAGTCCAATTCGAAGCGATAAGCGGATAAGGGGCAGTAACGCTTCGTATAGTTCCGGCATTAAAGAAAGCATTGTTGATATCGGCGGAATCCTGCAGGCTGTCAAGTTTCAAATCCATCGCGTTTGTGTCGCTGCTGTGTCTGTCGTGATAACTTTGTGAAACCTTCACAATCGAAAAGTCATCTACCAACAAATAGCCCGTAGCGGCATCTGCGTTGCCCACCCAAAACTCGAAATTATAAGTGTTTGTATCGACAAGCGCCGTGCCGGTCACAAAAATAGTATTAAGAATCCAATTATTATGGCTTGGCGCGCTTGAGTCTGCGGCGGCACCCAGTGTGACATAACCGGAATCATAAGGCGTTATATAATCCGGCAAATCCGTCCCGAAGCGGGTGTCGTAAAGGCGGAAATAAGCGGACGACGCGCCCAAAGTATAAAAATTTATCATGTAAATCGCATGAGCATCAAATGTAAATGAATAACTTTTATCGGCAAGCGGGCTTTTGTACCGCACTCCCGCGCGCGCATTAACCGCGCTTAAAAGCAGCGCTCCGCTGTCACCCGGCAAAGCCGTACCGTACACTTGTGTAACTGTTTGGAAGTTAAGGGTCGGCGCAATGTCATAAGTCGCTATGTACGGACGGATTTGAACACCCGCGGTCTGCCCGTTTCCGGCGGGGGAGAATTTGGTGTCTTTAGCGCTTGTAAAGCTTTCGTCATAAAGCGTCGGATTTCCCGGGTCAACCGCAATTTTGTCGGCGGGCGTTGTGGAACTGTACGGCTTTGTTAAGTCAACAAGGCAAGTGTTTTGACCGCTTCTTTTTTGGGCTGTGCTTGCGGTTTCACCTGTGGGCAGTTCGCTGTGCTGATACGCGTATTGGTTGACAACCGCAGTATCCCACAAGGGCTCAAACACTTTCGCGCTGTACTCGGTTACATTGATATTGTCGTAATAAACCACGCCCGAGCCCGCAACTCCGCCGCGCTGTCCAAGGTTAAGCGAAAGGGTAAAATTGACGCTTTCCAAAAGGTCGGTCTTTACGTAAAAAGTCGCGGTCTGCCATGTGGAAGTGTTGCTTGAATTATCGGACGATGCTTGATAAAGTGCCACCGCCGGAATTGGGCGCGTGCTTTCGCCAAAATCAGTGCCGGGGGTCAGGTATATTGAACTTGGTTTTGCATCGATGCCCACCGCATAAAAGTCAACGGAAACCTGGAAAAAGCCGTTTGCATAAAATGCAGGCAGTGATTGACTGTAGCTTGCCGACGCGGTTGCCGTGGCGGTTGAATTCGCCAGCACCAAGACATTGGAATTTGCCGTGGCACTTAACGGATTGACCTGCAAAAACGGAATGTTTTTCGAGTCCTTAAAGTTGGCGGAAGTAAAATCATCGAAACTTCGGGTATTAAGCGTGCCGGTTATCGCGTTTTGCCCGGTATAAGTCCACCCGGTAGCATATTGGGATGAAAAAACTTCGGTGGTGCTTGCGCTGAAGTCGCCGTTTTGTACAGTCATTGCCTGACTGGAAAACGGAGGCGTGGACTGCACGGGCGCGGTGAATGAATATTGGTTTGGATTGTAATCGGGCGAGTCCGCAGCCATCAGCCGCATTACTCCCGCATAAACCGGAGTCCACGAAAAAATAATCATGGCAAGCGCCGCAATCAATGCAAACAATTTAACCGATACTTTACTTTGTTTCCGCATAAGTCCTTTTACTCCGATTCGCCTATTCTTATCTTGTGTTAATCGCCCTTGCAATAAACCATTCATTATATCTTAACATCTCCCGCTTTTGCAACTGGTATTTTTAAAGGACACGAACAGTATACACCCGCATTCCTAAAACAAACGGAAGTGTGACAGAAAAATATAGAATTACATTTGACAACTGCGTTCTGACAACTGCGTTCCTGTACCAAAAAACAATATAAAATAAGGTAAAACAGAAGTCAAACAATAACCATTTTTGCAACTAACGATTGGGAGTTGATACGCGATGCAGGTTATTAAGAAAAAGCGAATTTTGCCTTGCGATTCTTTTGAGAGTCGCAGGGTGATTTTTGCGGTTTTATGTTTTTGGAAATATTGTATTGACAATACACTCAAAATGCTATCTAGGTATTGCAATTTATGTTTGTTTGTGTTATGCTAGAAACGAATGAGAGATAATTTTATGAATGAAAAACTTGCGAGATTTTATAGTGGTGTGACGGATGAGCAAATGTCCGATTTACAAGAGCATTTACAAAAGCGCGTAGATAAACAACAAAACAAAGTAAAAAAGTTGAGTGTTGTTTTTGATATGTTACACGATTGTAATTTGCGTTGCAAAGGTTGCGGAACTGATGCGGATATTACAATAAGGCAAGTTATTGAAAACCCTAACCCTAGTTTTGATAATGTTATGCGAATACTTGAAAAATTAAAAACTTATGCCGATACACAAGATAAAAAAGTGTTTTTGAACATTGGCGGTGGCGAGCCGTTTTTGCGAAGTGACATACACGAAATTTTAAGGTGCGCATCCGAATTTTTCGGTGCAGGTGAAGTTGCAATAGATACAAACGCATCACTTGATAATCACAGTGAACGAATAAAAAAAGGACTGCCATATTTAGCGAATGTTGGAATAAGTGTTAATGGTTTAGAACAAAGCCATAACAAATGGTCGGGCAATTCTAGGATAAATTCATTCCAACGTGCAACTGGTGTTATCACGGATATTTGCGGAAATCCATTAGATAGCGAAAAAATAGAAGTTACGTCTGTTCCGACAAAACAAAATCTAAAAGAAATCCCCGAACTTATGAAAAGGTTGGCAGATAGCGGTGTAAAAAATTATAGTGTTCACCGCGCTATGCCAGTAGGTCGCATGAAAAACCATGCCGATATTATTCCATCGGCACAAGAATATTTGCAATTACTTATTGATGTTGTCACAACCGCAAAAGAAACTGGACTAAACGCGCACATTCACCATTCTATTGAAAGCATCCATGCCGCTTTGTTATTAGGTTTGAATACTTATGCGGATAAAACTGGCAACCCTGATTTACGTTCATCTATTGGTATTGAACCTGACGGGAAACTTGTTTTTGACCCTTGGTGTACAACTGGAATTTGGAAAGATTTACCTAGCGGAAACTTAATAACTGATAGAGATTTAGACTTAACCGAACAATTAAATACTGGCGCAAGTACAATTTTCAATTTAGCGAAACGAGCGACATCACAAGAGGTACGTTGTGACGGTTGCGATGTTTCTTGTTCGGGCGGTAGCAGAGTTATCGCTGCGACAAATAAACTTGCGAAAATTAAAGGTAAAACAACAACAAGTAGTATTTTGGATGCTATGACGGCGGTTGACCCTGCTTGTCCACTTTATACTGAGGATGGCATCGCAAAATGAATTTTGGGAATGGAATAAATGTCAAATTAAGCACATTAAAAGAATTTGTTCACGATGCAAAAATGGCTTCTTTTGCAGGCAGTGAGGATAAAACAGTTTTGCCTGATAACACTTCTTTATACTCTTTTAGAAAATTCAAAGGGTTTCCGCAATTCGCAGGTTTGATTTATACGGATAGGTACAACGGCAATATAGTTGAGGGCGGTCAAGAAACTGTATCGTCTGACCTTGTTCCTGTTTGGCGCAATCAATATTATGGCGGTGCAAGAGCATTTTTCCGTCAAAATGAAACGCAATTGTCAAAATTGGTTTCTGAGGAAGATAGAATTGGCAATATAATAACGGCTTTTTTGAAACAAGCATTATTGTCAATACCAAAAGATTTTCCTGTTCGCGGTCCGAGAGAATTTAAGGCGGAAATTTCAGAGTATAAAGATGACAGTGTAAAAGGCGATTGGCAATATTCCAACGATTGGAAACAAATTCCGCTATTTGATACAAATGACCCATTCGCTGCGTTTTTAGGCGAGGAAAAAATATCTTTCAATGGAAAAGATGTTTATTGGCATGGTTATCAAGGCGGACTTTTATTTGATAAATATTTCCCGACACACCGCGAAAAAGACGAAAGCGAGAGGGGGAAATAATGAAACTAAAAGAAATACAAACTGCTAACTATATAACAAAATCAAACTTGCCCGATGCGGACTATGTTATTAACCCCTATACAGGGTGCGCTCATAAATGCAATTATTGTTACGCGGAATTTATGAAACGATTTACAGGACACACGGAAGAATGGGGTGAATTTATTGACGTAAAACATAGTGATAAACCGCTAAAAAAATTGCCTGCCAATTCTACTGTTCTTGTTGGCTCTGTGACTGATGCCTATCAACCCCACGAGAAAAAATTTCAACTTATGCGCCCTATACTTGAACAACTGGCGACAACTGAAACGAATGTTGAAATATTGACAAAATCTGATTTAGTATTGCGTGATATTGATTTGCTTTCAAAACTTAAACACGCTCGTGTTGGCATTTCATTAAATACACTTGATGACGAATTTCGCCAAAAAACAGAGCCGAGAGCATCGTCTGTTCAACGCCGTTTGGGCGCATTAAAAGGTTTGAAAGAGGCAGGAATATCCACTTATTTATTCATGTCACCAATATTCCCCGAAATAACAAAACCCGAAAGCATAATTGACGAGGTTAAAAATGACGTTGATTTTATAGGTTTTGAAAACTTGAATTTGCGAGGCGGTTATATGCCACGCGTTCTTGATTTTATTGCAAGAGAATACCCCGAACAGGCTGACCTTTACAACAGAATTTACAAACAAAAAGATATGACTTACTGGGAAGACATGAAATCGAAAATCATTGAATACTGCGAAAAACACGGTGTTGATTATAGAATGTATTTTTACCACGACATGATAAAGAAAAACAAAAAACAAGATAAAAGCGGAGATGACGGACAATTAAAACTTGATATATAAATGGGGGTTTATATGGAACTTGATTTTGAAAGTATAAAAAACGATATTGTTGCTTTATTTGAGAAAACACATTTTGCGATACTTGCAACCGCGGACAAAAATGGTGTTGTTTGTACGGCGCAAATGTGTTTAGTTAATGACGGTTTAACTGTTTATATGCAAACTGATAGCAAGTTTCAAAAGATACAAAATATCAAAGAAAACCCAAATGTAGCCATTAACAATGGTGCGTATAATTTCAAAGGCAAAGCAACCATTGTCGGACATCCAAACACAAACAAACTTTTTATAGAAAAATTAAAAACAAAACATTTGAAAACATACAATCTTTACACGGATTTACAAGATGAGGTTTTAATAAAAATTGATTTAACCGAGGCTAGAATATGGGATATGTACAATGATAAAACAAATATTAAAGTAATAACCGCCGTTGATTTTGTAACTAAACAAGTAGCACATAATTCTTGCGATGCGCTTTGAGAGTTGTTTTTTGATTTTTCATAACATAGTCAATACGTGTGAAATTATGAGTGAAATATGTGTGAAAGTCACGCAAACCCCTTAAAAACCCTTATATTCCATTTGTAAACGCAGTTGTCAAATGTTAGAATTAATTACTGTGACGATGAACGAAGTGCAGTTTCGCTTTTAGCGCTCAATCGAAAAAGTCTTCGACACAGACGTTTAATTTGTCTTTCAAAAGTTGAAGCGTGCTGTAGTTCGGTAAGGTTCTGCCGTTAAGCCAATTACTTAACTGTGATTGGCGAACTCCGATTTCATTCGCGATGGCCAGTTGAGTAAAATTTCTCTTACGCATTGCTTCCTTAAGCACTTTTACAAATTTTGAATCTGTTGGGTTGTTTTCAATATTAGTTTTGCTCATGCTTCAATTATATTATGGCTGATATAACATGTCAACGGTTATTTGCACATTAAAATGCTATAAAATGGAATTAAAAGAATTGGGGAATAAAATCGCCAAAGTAAGGATAAGCAGAAATTTGTCCGCTTATGAATTAAGTTTAAGGATTAACCGCAGTGCAAGTTATATCTCTCAGGCAGAATCGGGCAAAGTAAACATCAGTATGAAAACCTTCCTTGAAATTTGCAAAGCACTTGAAACAGAGCCGGCGGAGATATTTATTAAATGACTTTTGTAATGTTGAATAGCCACTTTTTACCGTTGATATTGACAAATTGATGTAGAAATAATAGAATATTCGAAATGGAAAAAATTATTTGTTCAAGTTCGGTTTTTGTTGATGAAAGCGATAAAAACGAGCAAATGTTGTTGCAGGCAAAAATAGACAAAAGTCTATTAGAGTGGCAAGCAACAAAACCAAAATATCGTTTTTTGAAAAACCCTGTTGCCGTGAATAAATGTAACGGCACGGTTTTACTTTCACAATATTGGGATATGTCGGTAAGTGATGCCCATGATTTAATAGCGGAATTGTGGACTGATTGCAGTGAACTCACAGACGGGAATAAGTTGCGAACTTTTTTAGACGAAGCAGCGTTGCATTACATACTTGAAACTACATCGGGTTTGCATAGCGTTACATACGGCGATACACAAGTAACATCACAGGTCACATCTGCGATTAAAAAAGCAGGGTTTGCACGGGAATACCGCCAGTTGTTGCGAATGATTAAAAACTGTGAGGCACGAGTTCGAAAAGAAACAAAGACTAAACTTGGCAATGTTTCTATTGAGCGCAATTTGGTAGAGTGTGTTAGGGCTGACGGTTTAGATGAAGTTGTTTTGATAGGTCATAGCAACGAACAAGCATCATCGGGCAAGTTGATTGCAAAAGTGCTAGACGAAAAAAAAATAAAAGCCCTTGTTTTCAACCGAACAAAAGTAGAAACACAATTACCTCGACATGAATACTATCCGTTGCCAGAAATTAAAGAGTTGGGAGAAAATTACAATAGCATTATCACACTTGAATCAAATAATGACACGCGCCCTTTTATTAATGAAATACAACCAAATTTTTTAAATGTGTATGACATAACCAGTCCTACGGTTTTTCCAAATGGTAAACCGCCAGTTAGAAAATACATGGGTTTGATGGACTTTCAAAGAATTGGTGACCAAACACTCATTGAAAGGAAAAGCGATAAAAATAAAGTTCTGAACATTATTGATGAAACAATAGCAAGTTCGGGGGTGCGATAATGGATATTAACGCAACAGTTAAACAATTTGTTAGACCCGAAGAAATTATTTTTATCAATTCAAACGGTGGTAAGCAGAGCCACGACATAGATATTTATTGTGTTAAAAAGGATGGTAATTCTGAAACGCATACTTTTTTCAACAAAGACGGAAAATGGGTTGAAGTTTTTATTGACTCGTTAGAAAACGCAAAACTGAAAATTCAAAATAAAGACGCATTAGGAATGAATTATATCTATATGTTGCCCTTTCATAGTGGGAATAAAAAAATACATGAAGAATTATGCGGTGAAGTGTCAAAAGAAAAAGCGAATTATAGACCGAAAGAGCAAGATGTAAAATTGCAATCATACCGAATACGAATATCGTTTGAAAAAATCAACCCCGAAAATCACGAATGGGCGAATAGAAATATGAGCCAAGCGTTAGTCTATCCATTTGTTAGTTTGTTGCTAGGCAAGTATAACGCTTTTCCGTCATCGCCTAAACATTGGATAAATCAATTACAAGCAGTTATGCCCGAAAAAGATTTTGCAGAATTGGAATGTCTTTTTGATGGCAATTTTGATTATGAAAAGATTGGGGCATTGATTGAAAAACACGTTCCTAAACTAAATGATATTGATATTGAATACGAAGGAAAAAGTGTAAACTCAAGAGTTGAAGGTGGTGCTGAATCACAAAACAAACGAAAGCGAATTATTTTGCAAGGCGAAAATAAACAACAACATAGTTTGCGACGAATTATTATGCCAAACGAAATTGAAAACAAAGATGTGCCAAGACGCATTATTTTACCAAACGAGAAATAAGGGGGAACAATGGATAGTAAAACTTCACAATTAGTTCAAATAACATTATCGCAATTAGCAAGTAGGGCTATTATTGACGGAAGTGTCAAACCCAGTATTGTTTCCTATGAAAACAATATAGTTGTTAAATTAGGCGATAAGTATTTGAAAATTTATAGCGGTATAAGTGGTAAGACCAGAATTAGAGATAATGAGTTAGCATTGTATAGCAGATTAGATAATACCCAACAACTGAAAGACCTTGTTTTTTCTGATAGGATTGGTTTTGGCGGTGAACAATTTGATTATGCCGTTTTCAGAGAAGTTAAGGGAACAACACTTGAACAACTTGATTGCGATACTAGCCAAGCAAAAAAAATAGCAAGTGCGACACATCATTTTATAAACTCTTTTTTAAACATAGATTGTAAAGGTTTTGGTGATATAGACGAAAATTTTAGTGGTTCACATAACAGTTTTTTAGATTACACTATTGACTTTCAAAACAAAACAAACGAAACCTTGACCACAAATCCAGTTACAAAAAATCTTGTTGGAATGTCGGATAAAATTATTACAATGTTTGGTGAAAAATTTGATGTGAAAAATCCAAGCATTATTCCGCTTGATATAAACCAAAAAAATGTAATGCTTACGGATAACGGCGAAGTAAAATTTATTGACCCCGGAGTTCTTGTTTCAGGTTTTTCTGAAAGAGCATACGGCAGTTTTTGTGCAAATACCTATGGAACACCAGTCTATGACGAATTTGAAAAACTTATCAAAGATTCCGACCAATCACTTGTTAGGGCATCAGCAATTCTTACATCAATAAATGTTCTTGCTTTTATTGTTAGGAATAATATTGCCGAGCCAACACAGGCAAAGCCATTTGGGAACAATAGAACTTTTCTTGACCTAATCAGCGAACACGCAGATTTCATTGGTTTGAAAGATAAAAAACAAAGTTTGAAAATACCGAACTCAATTAAACCGTTGCAAAATAGCGGTGGGGAAACAATGGGCGGTGACGAATAGAGTTTTTTCCTATTGACATAAAGGTTTATTTTGGGTATTAAACACTGATGAAAGCAGTCATAATTGCCGGCGGGAAAGGAACACGGCTTGCAAGTGTTACTGGCAATGTTATTCCGAAACCTATGGTTGAATTGTGCGGCAAACCTATACTCTTAAATATAGTTGAAAGGCTGAAAGAAAACGGCATTTTTGAAATCTATATTACCGTCGGATATTTGCATGAAGTTATCATGGACTATTTTAAGGATGGAAAAGAATTCGGCGTTAAAATTGAGTACGTTATAGAAAACGCCGAACTGGGAACCGGCGGCGCACTTTTTTTTCTGAAAGACAAAATCAGCGAGCCTTTCGTTATATGTTACGCAGACACTATTTTTGATATTGATATCAGCCGCATGTTTCGGTTTCATAAACAAAAAAACGCAGATTTCACATTGATGTGCAAACCCAACAATCATCCTTATGACAGCGATTTGGTTCTTGCAGACCGTAACAGCAAGGTTACCGGACTTGTGCTTAAAAATACGTCAAGGCATGATTACCGAAACGTGGTTAACTCAGGTCTTTACATTGCCAACCCATCGGTATTTTACTTTTTCAAAGAGCCGGTTAAACTTGCAATTGACCGTGATTTAATCCCGGCACTTGTCCGCGACGGTAAGAATGTTTTTGCCTACTATACCAGCGAGTACATGAAAGACGTCGGGACACCGGACAGGCTTTTGCAAGGGGAAGAAGAGTTAAAAAGCGGCTTGGTTCATGCCAAAAATTTAAAGAATAAACAAAAGGCTGTATTTCTGGACAGGGATGGGGTATTAAATGTCTATAAAGGCTATATAACACATCCTGATCAACTTGAGTTATATCCGGGTGTTATTGACGCAATAAAGAAAATAAATAAATCGGAATATTTGGCAATAGTGATAACAAACCAACCTGTTCTTGCAAGGGGAGACTGCAGCCAAGAGACATTGGATGCAATCTTCCGGAAACTGGATACGGAGCTGGGAAATCAAGGTGCATTTTTGAACAAGGTTTATTATTGTCCTCATCATCCCGATAAAGGCTTTTCGGGCGAGGTTCCCGCGCTGAAAATCGAGTGCAGCTGCCGCAAACCGCGGACAGGGATGATAAAGCAGGCGTGCTTCGACTTTAACCTTGATTTAAGTTCTTGTGTTATGATAGGCGATGATAACAGAGACCTAGAAATGGCGCAGAATGCCAAAATCCCGGCGATTTTCGTGGAAAGCGAAGCGGGTACTGTACCAAAGTTTCCGGTTGTTTCCCGCGCGGAAAATTTGTTGCAAGCGATAAATTGGTTCTTAAAAGATTAACAGGAGAAAACAAATGATAATATCACGAACACCGCTGCGCGTCAGCTTCTGCGGAGGAGGCAGCGACTTACCAAGCTTTTATTCCAAGCACGGCGGCTGTGTTATAAGCAGCGGTCTTGCGCGTTATATGTATATTGCAATACATCCGTCTTTCAGCAGGGATAAAATAATACTTAAGTATTCTAAATCAGAGATTGTGGGAAACGTAGATGACATTGAACACAAGATTTTCAGGCAATGTCTTAAGGATTTGGATTTGAAAGGTGTTGAAATAACATCGTTTGCGGATGCGCCGTCGGGAACAGGGCTGGGCAGTTCAAGCAGTTTTACGGTAAGTCTCTTGCATGCGCTTTATGCCTATAAAGGAAAATATGTAAGTAAAGAACGCTTGGCGCGGGAAGCTTGCAAGACGGAAATCGATAAAATAGGAGAGCCGATCGGAAAACAAGATCAATACGCCGCTGCTTTCGGAGGTTTGAATTATTATACTTTTAATAAGAATGGTTCTGTTACTGTCGAGCCTATTATAATGAAGCCAGAGTCTTATAAAAAGCTTGAAAACAACCTTATGATGTTTTATACGGGTGATGTCAGAAGTGCATCAGCTATTTTGAAAGAACAAGGCGAAACGGTTACAAGCGGCGAAAAGGAAAAGGCACAACTTGAAATCTGCAGGCTTACAAATCAATTAAAAGAAGAATTTGAAAACAATAACATTGATGCTTTGGGTGATATTTTACACAAGAACTGGTTGCTTAAAAAGAAATTGTCTGATAAAATAAGCAATCCAAGCATTGACAGGTGGTATAGTGTTGCAATGAATGCGGGGGCAACCGGAGGCAAACTGTTGGGCGCGGGCGGAGGCGGTTTTTTGCTTTTTTACGTTCCGCAGGAAAAACAGCCGGCGGTTCGGGAAGCTTTAGCCGAATTACGCGAAAGCGATTATCGGATGGACATGCAGGGAACTACAATAATTTATGTTGATAACGGAGAAACCAAATGAAAGATTTTAAAAAAGACATCAATGAGTACTATGCAACCTTGATAGAAACCATCAATAACCTTGACACCGAAGAAATTAACAAGGCAATTAACTGTATAGAAGCAGCTTACGAGCGTGAAGCAAATATTTATGTCTGCGGGAACGGCGGTAGTGCGGCAACGGCAAGCCACATGCAAAATGATTTTAACAAAGGTGTAAGCGAATACACTGAAAAGAAATTCCGTTTTGTATGCCTTAACGATAATGTCGCAACGCTGATGGCAATAGCAAATGATATAAGTTATGACGACGTATTCAGTTTTCAGCTTAAAAATAAAATAAAACCCACAGATGTTCTGATTGCGATAAGCGGCAGCGGTAATTCCAAAAACATTATTAAAGCTGTGGACTATGCCCGTGAAGTCGGGGCAAAAATTATTGGTATATCCGGTTATGACGGTGGAAAACTAAAACAGCTTTCTGATTATAATGTGCATGTTGATATTAATGATATGCAGATAGCGGAAGACGTTCATATGACGTTCGTCCACATGATGATGAAAGTGTTTATGAATACTTTAACGGTGAAAGTGTCCATGAAATATCCAATAAAGGCAGAATAAATGGAAAACCTAGACGGCATATTAAAAACAATTGCACTTGTTATTTCTATACTTGTATCTCCTTTTGTTGTTATGCCTTTTATCGGATTTTTATTTAAGGCAAGAAAATGGAAAGAAACGGATGTGAACAGCAAATACGGCATAGTAATTTGTGCGCGGAATGAAGAGAAAGCTATTGCCTTGCTTATCGACAGCATCCGAAAACAAAATTATCCTCAGGACAAATTAACAATTTTTGTGATTTTGGGCAACAGCAGCGATAATACAAAACAAGTCGCCGTTGATTCGGGTGCAATTGTATACGAAGAACCTTTTGTGCCGCTCAAAAAACGCAACAAGGGCCGCGGTATGAAATATCTGTTTGAATGTATTGAAAGAGATTATGGCATTCAAACTTTCGATGGTTTTTTTACACTGGATGCAGACGTGGTTTTGGACAAGAACTATATAACGGAAATGAACAAAGCTTTTCAAAACAAGGATTATGATTTTTACACAAGCTATTCCTGTGCCAAAAATTTTGACGAAACTTTTGTTTCATCTTATGCAGGTATGGCCGCTTATAATGCTACTATGAATCATTACCGTCCGTGTTCTGTTTTGGGCTTTTCTACCCGCATACGCGGAAGCACAAATCTTTACCGGTCGCATTTGGTAAAAGACGGCTGGAAATGGGCGTATAACAGTGAAGAGAGCGGCTTTTCCGCTACACAGCTTGCGGCAGGTGTGCGCGGCAGTTATGTTGAAGCGGCAAAAGTTTACGAAGAACACCCAAGTACTTTAAAGGAACTTATCCGCCAGCGCATGCGGTGGGGAAGAGGCGGATTCATGATTTTTTTACGAAAAGACCTTTCCTTGTTGGAAGGTGTAATCTTGAACCGGGGCATAAAGCGCAGATACAGTGCCTATGATATGATGATAAATCTATTCCCGACCGGTGTGCTGACTTTGATAATAGGATTCCTGTTTCCGCTTGGCATTGCAATATACAATTTGTTTTTGCCGGGAAGCGAATATTCATGGATATCTATGCTTACATGGGTGGGCATTTATTACGGAGTAATATATGTGCAATCATTTGTAACAAGTTTGTTTGTTATTATAAGGGAAAATAAAAACATCCGCTGCCCTTTATGGAAGTTATTGTTACGGTTACCCCTATGGCCTTTACTGGGAATTTTCTTTACATATGTTAACATTATCGCAATACTTAAACCTGCCAGGTGGAAATCTTTGAAACGTACGGATTCACGTTCTGTGGAGACTATTCAGGCACAAAAAACTATTTTTCAAAACTAATGGGAGGGGGTTAATATGAAAATACTGGTTACCGGCGGGGCGGGGTTTATAGGAAGCCATTTGGTTGATAAACTGCTTGAAAAGAAACATAAAGTTGTTGCGTTTGATAATCTTTCGCTTGGGCGCATTTCTAATCTTGAGAATGCAATGAAAAATCCCAACTTCGAATTCATCAAGGGTGACATGGTTGACTTGGGCGAATATTCGGAAATATTTAAAACCCGTAAGTTTGATGTTGTTTTTCATTTGGCTGCTAACTCCGATATCGCGCAAAGTCACAGTAATCCGGGTATTGATTTCAATAACACGTTTTTGACCACTTATAACACGCTGCTTGCAATGAAAGAACATGGCGTTCGGGCAATAGTGTTTGCCTCGACATCTGCCGTTTACGGTGACACCGCGGGTGTTGCGGTTGGTGAAGATTATGGACCGCTGTTTCCTGTCTCGCATTATGGGGCTGCGAAACTGGCGTCCGAGGCTTTTATCACAAGTTTTTGTGAAAACTATGGAATAAAAGCATGGATAGCGCGGTTTCCGAACGTGGTCGGCGAACGAGCCACACACGGAGCAATCTATGACTTTATTAACAGACTAAAGGCAAATCCAAAAATATTAGAAGTTCTTGGAAATGGAGAACAGACTAAACCGTATTTGTATGTCGGTGATTTGGTCAATGCCATGATAGAAATTTGGGAAAAAACCGCCGACAAGGTAAATTATTTTAATATCGGAGTTGAAACCAGATCCAAAGTGAAAGAGATGGCAGAAATGGTTGTCGAGGAAATGAAACTCGGCTCGGTCATCAAATACGGTAAAAGTTCGCGCGGTTGGATAGGCGATGTGGCGGAGTTTAGTTATAAGCTTGACAAAATTCATGCACTTGGCTGGAAACCGACGTATAGCTCTAACGAAGCCGTCCGGACCGCTATCCGGAAAATTTTAGGTAATGATTAACCGGGAACATGTATTTCATTTGATAATATTGACAATGCCGGAAAATATGGTATGATATGCGTTATGGTTATTGGACTTTCGGGAAAAAACGGTAGCGGGAAAACGACGGCGACGAAAATACTGGCGGCGCAGTTGGGGCTTTCGGTTTGCGATTTTGATATGCTTTTGGAAAAGGTGATTAAAATGCCGGATGTCGCGGACAGGCTGGGCTCGTGTTTTGGCACGGATATTTTAAGCGGCAATCAAATCGGCATAGGAAAAGTGAACAAGCTTTTTGCGGACGGCAATAAGATGCTGCAAGCAATCATGGTTCCGGCGGTAATTAAAGAAGCCGAAAAAGAAATCAAGCGGACAAGCCGCAATATCATAATGGACTTGAAATTGGAGTTATTACTTTTAACGCCTTATTGGGAAGATGCTGATTTTCGTATTTTCGTAGAAACAGATGATGACGTGCGAAGGCAGCGGTTAGCTCGTGACGGAAAAATTTTACAAACCGGCAAGGCTGCACATTCGATAATTTCCAGTCCGCCTGATTTCAGGATTCTAAACAACGGTACTCCAGCGGAATTGTTTAATCAAATTAAAAATATCACACCGGAAATCTGGCGGCGGTCAAGAGCAACGGGAGTCTGCCCTTCCAAAAGTTATGATGTCGTATGACGGCTGCGTTAAAAAAATAAAACTGCAAATAATAATTAGGGACACGACCTAAGCATACGGAAGCGGTTTTCATGAAAATAATCTTGCCCGCTAAAAACAGGTATTGACATTTTACTTTGGAAGGAGTATACTATTGCAAATTTTAAAAAAAGAATAGGGGAGAAAATATGAATTTATTACTAGCAGGGGAAACGCCGTTACTTAATACACTGGCACTGATTGCGGCAATACTGGTTTTGCTGTTTATCATTACGGCGGTTATCTTTTTTCTGTCAAAGTTCTTTGTAAACTCCGGCGACAGCGGCGGCTCGGGTACTACAAAGACCACCACAACAACCACCACTACCACAACGAATACAGCCGCACCGCAGGATGATTTGGAATCTGCGCGGGCTTCTGTGGGATATACAAAACCCGAGTATGTAACAGTCGAGGATACCCGGACGGCCCAGCCTGCGGTTAAAACCGAGCCTGCACCCCAGCGCGTACAATATAATCAATATAATAACGATAATAACAACGCACCAAGTAACACCCCAAGCACTGCCGCGCCTTCAAACAACGCAAATGTAAAAAACTTTTTTAACGATCTTGATGATGACGAACCGGCATTTAACTTTTCCGGTGCAGCCGATACCCAAGACAGCGGTTTAGATGCGTTTAAATTCCAAGACGATGCCAATGATGCGCCTATGCTTCCGGTTTCGGCGGCGGCAGATGCCCAAGTAATTCAGATGCTTAAAGACAAGGAAAAAGAGCGTAATGAAGAACTTGCCAAAATGGAAAAAGAAGTGCAGGATTTAAGAGATCAACTTAAAGCCGAAAAAGATAAAAAAGGCGAAGCCTATGCAAAGATTTTGGCATCCGAGGCGGACAAAGGAAATGAAATGTCAAAACTTGCGGACGAAATCACTGCGTTAAGGGGTGATTTGGCAAAACAAAGGGAAGATATAGCACGCGAACGCAAAGAGGCAAACGAAGAACTTGCCAAGATGAAACAGCAGTATGCCCTTTATCAGGCTGAAATAGACCGCCAAAACAAAAAGACTCAGGAACGCGCAAACCGCGAGCTTACTCAAAAAGCCGAAGCGGAAGCCCAAGCGGTGAATGAGCTGCTTGAGCGCATACAAGGCGAGATTGACGCGCTTAAACATCAGACAGCTGCGGATAAAACCAAGAATGCACAGCCTGTAGTATCTGAGCCCGACAGCATAGATACAAATGCCGAGTTACTCACGCTTATGCAGGACTTAATTGAGGAGCGCAAGAATTTAAGGAAAGAAGCGGATGAGATGGCTCGTGAAATGGAGGCGGAAAGGGCAGACAGTCAAAAACGTCTTCAGGATGAATTTGAACTGTTAAAGAAAGAATTAAACAGCCGCAAAAAAAGTGAAAACGCACTTGAGTACAGCGAAAAAATAGCCGCGCTTCAGGAAGAACATCAGGCAAACGAAAGGGCTTTGCGCGATAAGTACAACGCTTTGAAACTTGAGTCCGAACTTCAGGCTTTTGAAGTGCTTAAACAAAGCGAGGAAACCGAACAGCAGTTAAAAGCTCAGCTTAATGTAATGAAAGTCAATATGGCTAAGGAAGTAAAAGCGCTTGCGGATAAAAACGAAAGACTGGCGCAGGAACTTGAGGCGGCAAAGGCGGAAAACGAAAAAACAAAGGCAGGCGCAAGCGAAACTTTGGAAGCCGAGCGCGCAAAGATGCAGGAGCAAATCAAATCCGAATACGAAGAAAACGAGCGGATGCTTAATGAAAAATATATGCAGCTTCGTACCGAATTACAGCGCGAAAGCAAGCAGCTCGCGGATAAGCGTGAGGAAATCGAGTCAGAAATGGAAGAGCTTAAAAAGACTCAGGAAAAACTGCAGAAAACCCGTGCTGACCTGAAAGTCCAAAGCGATGACGCGCTGGAACAATTGGAAGAAGAAAAGGCGCAGCTTCAAAAGGAGCTTGTCAAACGCGAGAAAGAACTGGAACAAATGCGCAAGGTTGTGTCTAAAGGCGCTTCGGGCGTAAACAATAATCAGTTACAGGCTCAGTTTCAAAAAGAATACGAGGAAAAAGAAAAGGCGCTGGTGGCAAAGTATCAGGATATAGAGGAATCGCTTAAGCGCGAAGAAGAAGCGATAAAAATCCGTCAAAGCGAACTTTTTGAAAAAGAACAGCTTATAATCGAGGAAACAAACCGTTTGGCACAGGAAAGCACGCAGGTTTCTACTTTGATTACCGACAAAGTTTATACTAAAGAAGAGCGCAACAGAATTCTTGCCGACTATCAAAGCAAAATTGAAATTCTTCGCGAAAGGCTGCGGATAAATGAAAAGGCAGTTCGCGAAAACAACAGGGAATATGTGCCGCTCCGCCGCATCAAAGACACTTTGGAACGCGACTTGAAATTACTGCGTAAACGCGAAGCGATTGTTGCAAAACAGCAGGTTTTGATTTACGGCGTGAACAATATCACCGAGCTTGACCCGGAGCGCATCAAGAAACTTGAACAGGATGTACAGCAGCTGACCGGCTTACAGCAAAGCGTTTCCAATTGTGAAACCATTCTTACAAAGAATAAAGACAGGTATCCGACACTGGAAAACTTAAGCAAAGTGCTTTCACAGCAAAACAAACAATTGCTTTCCGATATCGAGGAAATGGAACATGCCATACACTTCTTTACGTCAAGCGCAACGGTTAAGTAAGTCTGTAATAATTAAAGAGAGTCCTGATGGACTCTTTTTTAGAGCGCTAATCTAAAAGAATGTTCCGGTACATAATTTCGCTTTTTGCTTTGCTTGAATGTGTATAGGAAACACCGCGCAAATAATCCGAGAAAATACAGATGGATTTTGCGCGGAAAACAATTTAAATAAATCTTTTTTGCCATTTTTCGTTTTTTTCTCCCTCACATATCTCGATATGTTCGGTCAAAAGAAAACAAAAACTGTCTAAAAAATCTTTAATTTAAATTGTTGATTATTTGCGCGGTGTTTCCTATAATTTATTTTACTTTACCCCAATAAATTGGTATACATTTAAAGATTATGTTCGGGAAAAAGAAAAAGAAAATTGGGCTTGCATTGGGCGGCGGCGGAACGCGCGGAATCGCTCACCTTGGCGCAATACGCGCTTTTAACGAAAACGGTATAAGGTTCGATATGGTTTCGGGAAGCAGTGCCGGAGCGATGGCGGCTGCTTTATATTGTGCAGGTTTAAGTTTCGAAGAAATGCATGCCGCAGCAAGCAAACTTAAGAGAGAAGATATTTTATCAAGCCGTATATTTTTTATACCGTCCGACCCACGCAGAGTAGAAGAGACAGTTAAAAAAGTATTGGGTCGGCGTGACGATTTTGCATCTTGCAAAACACCTCTATGTATTTTATCTACGGATGTCGTTTCCGGCAAGGAATACATTTTCGAATCCGGCTCTATTTCGCGTGCGGTTTCCGCAAGCTGCGCTGTCCCCCTGTTTTTTGCGCCTGTCATTGAAGGCGATCAGATACTGATGGATGGCGGGCTTCTAAGCAACATACCTGCAGGTATGTTGCGCGACCGCGGCTGTGATATAGTAATTTCGGTTTCTGTAGGGGACTTAAGCACTCCTATTGCAAAATCAAGCGGTATGATAGAGGTTGCATACGCCTCTATTAAGATTATGCTGCGCAATTCGTCTGTTAATGGAAAACAGCTAAGTGACATTGTTATCGAGCCTGAACTTGGCAAACACAAACATCACAAGCTGGAAAAAATTGATGAGCTTATCGAGGCGGGCTATCGGGCAACAATGGCGCAGATACCGAAAATAAATGAACTGCTGAATAAAGGGAAGCGAGGTACTTTTGTCCAAAACACTAAAGACTAACAAAAGAACGCCATGAAAAATAAGTTTCTTGTATTCTCGGTTTACAGAGCGGTTCTATTCACAGGACTTGCCGCTACGCTTGTATTCTTTGGAATCTTCGGACCGGTGCTTTGGCGGTTTTATTTCGGCGGAGGAACTTTCCATTATGATACAGGTGCCTTGGCGGTGCATTATTTGGATGTCGGGCAGGGGGACTCCATGGTGATACAACTGCCGGATGGACGGATTATTGTGATGGATTCGGGTGAAGCGATATATTATCCGCGCGTTAAAAACTACCTCGAGACCAGAATCCTGACAGGCGGTTCGCGGAAAATAGATTTTCTGATTGCGACACACTCGCACAGCGACCACGTGGGAGGTTTTGCGCAGATGCTTCAAGATTTCAATGTAGGCATGGTCTACAGACCTTATAACAAAAGCCTTGCCGACCCAGCAGGGGATGCGGCTGTCGGACCGCTTGCAAATACAGCAGAGTATAATTCGTTTATTGATGCCGCCTATAAATACGCAGGAAGTGTTGAATTTGTCCGAAGCGGTGAAGAAATCTTTGCCGGCATTTCCGGCACGGGTAATAAACTTTATTCTTTTTACTTTCATACACCGACACCGGAGTTTGCAAAGAGCCTTAAACCCTCGGAATTCAATGATTATAACGATATTTCGCCGATAATAACTTTGACTTATTTTAACCAAACGTTTGTATTCACGGGCGATGCGGGCTTTAATACAGAAAAGCAGTTTCTTGCGGAGATTGGCACGACTTCACTGGCTGATTCCAACTTTTCGGAAAGTTACAGCACGGTGTATTTGAAAGTCGGACATCACGGTTCTAATGCCGCCTCGTCATTGGAGTTCCTTAACTTTGTTAAACCCGCTAAGGCAGTTATAAGCCTTGGTGCGCACAATATTTATGGCTTTCCGGATGCTCAAGTAATGAACAGGCTTGGGGAAGTATCCTTGAATCCGTCCGACATTATGCTTACAAGTAAATTGGGAAATATCGTTATAGAATCCGGTGCGGGTGCAGAGCCGAAAATTTACCTTGCTTTTGATAACGAAGCCGATTTAAGTTTGATATGGTATTTGGGTTTTGTATTTGTTTTTACAGTATGTTTTGTGGACTTTAGGCGCAAAATAAGTTAATCCTAAATTTGTCACTACTTAATTCTTAAAAATTGTTTGACAACCATATAAGAAAGTAATAGGGTGGACTTAAGTACTAATGATGAAAAATGTAAATTTATTGGGTTCCGGTGTATCCGTTCCGAATGACACATGGACAAAACCGCTGCTGGCTCAGTTGTCCAGTATTCTTTTCTATATTTTTGCAGTTATCAGCGCACTTGTGATATTATATTGTATATATCTTGGATTTCTCCTTGCAAAAGCCAAGGATGGAGGCGAACGCTCTAAAGCCAAAAACAGGATTCACCATGCTTTTGCGGGGCTTATTGCGATCGTTTTATTAACAACTGTTTTATTTTCGGCAGGTTTTACCCAGGCGCTTTTTTCAAATATACAAGGCTCGAACACTTACAGGTTCAGCGAAACTTTGTTTCAATTATCAGATGTAAGCGGCGGCAAAAGCAAGACAATAACGCTTTATCAAGACAACTCTCCGCTTACAAGCGGTGTTACGTTCAGCGGCAGTGCGACTAATATTGCGATTACCGGTGCGGGAGTGCTTACAGCGACGGCGGCGGGCACTATTTCCGTAAGCGCGTCCGTTAACGGGCAGGCGAAACTTACGGAAACACTTACGGTTACAGACTCCAATAATAATAACGGCGGCGGCGGAAATCCTGATCCAAATCCTACTCTTGAGCCAGGTCCGGATAATCCGAATCTTACAGCTAAAGATTCGACATTCCAAAATCCGGTTAACTATACGAATTTGACACCGACCGATCCCACGAAAGAATACGGTTCCGGAAACGCGCCGTATGTTTCGACTGATGGGTCTTGGGGCAGTATGATGCCGGCGGATACCGCTTTCAGTATCGGCGTGAAGCGGGCGGATACCGATTTCAGTATCGGCACTACCGCCGCGGGCGATCCTGCACAGGGCAACGGGTCAGCCGACAATCCTTTCGTGTTTTTCCAAGCTTTCCCGGGAATAGTTTTCACAAACCAAGGCTCAACGGGTGCAAACTCGCGCGATATTTATGCGTCGCGGCTTGGGGTTGTTACCAAGGTTGTATCCAATTTTTCAAACACCGACACAGGGAAGGTCAACGGCTGGGGCAATTACATTATCGTGGCGCATTATGTCGGCAATGATTACGGCAGCGTTCTTAATTCGCAATGGCTTACAACGCTTGTAAGCAGCAAGATTGTAACTCCCACCAGCGGCTCTAATAAAGTTGTATACTCACGTTATTGCAATTTGGCGCAGAACAGCATTAAGGTAGAGGTCGGAGACGTTGTCGGAGGGAAACAAGGCGAAAAACTGCCCACAGCTTCGGGGCTTAGTGTTGCTGACTTTTGGAAAACGCTGAAAGATTCAGACGGAAAAGCGATTACTGTAAAAAATAACGGTGTAACATTGTTCCCTTACGGAAAAGCAATGGCGCAAATGGGCACAACGGGATACACTTTGACCGGCACGCCCCAAATGTATTACGAACAGTTTATTCCCGGCGTGGACGAAAGCAGTGCGCTTGTGTCCGCGATACTTGGACCCAAACTTTTCGATATATATATTAATCCGCATAATGACCAAGAGATATTTTACATAAGCCAAAACGATATTAAAAACGCGCAAACGGCGGCAAAAGCGGCAGGCAAGAATTTTACTTCAACTCAGTTGAATTTCCAAGTCTTTGACGGCGGAAAAACCGCCTTGTCCAATGTGAAAGGTTATAACGATCTTTTCAGCACGGACATTCAAAATACATTAAAAGCACTGGGTGACGGTGACCTTACCAAGTTATTCGGTTTGAAAAATATATTAACACCCAACCTTTCCGCAGATTTGAATAAATTATCATCTACCGAACTTAATAAACTGTTCGGTTCTCAAAGTTCAGGTGTGATGAGTTCATTGCAAACCGGCAACATAGGCTCAATAGTAAATACAACATTCTCAAACGACTTTAAAAATTTGATGAATATGAATGTTTCAGGTTTTGTTAATCCCACTTTGTCAACTACGCTGATGGGTTTAGCTACTAACCCCAGTGTAAGTCCGACAACGCAAAATAATCTTAACAGCCTTCTGAACGGAAATATCGAATCTATGCTTAACGGGGCGATAAACAGTGAAATTAATCAATTGAAAAGCGCCGCAGCGGGTGAGCTTTCAAGTTTGTTGGGTACCAGTCAAGCGGATTTTAATAAACTTCTTAATGTAAACCTAAGCGGTATGTTCGGCACGGACTTTAAAGGGTCGACGGTTACAAGTACCGCCGCGAATAATAACCTTACTACTAATTTGGAAAGCATATTTAAAGACCCCACAAAGCTGTTCACCGGTGATGTAAGTTCAAGCGTTACAAATATTAAAAACGGCAATTTTTCGGGGCTTTTTAATACAAACGTAACGAACAGCCTGAATGCAATCTCGACCGGCAATATCGAAAGTTTATTTTCGACACCCAACAGCACTATAAAAACGTCCGCTGTCGGATTAAATACTTCGGGATTCAGTACCTTGCTTACACCATCTGCATCCGGAGTTTTTACCGGCATAAATAACCTTAACTTTTCGGATGTGCTTAACGGAAAAGGTACTTCAGTCAACAATTTGTTTACAACGGATTTCGCTAAGGGTTATACCGAATTGCAAAAGGCATTCGGCGGCAACGCGCTTACAAACACCAAAGCCGAACTTACAAAATTGGGAAGTGCCGAAATAAATGTTTATTCTCTTTTAAGCGGAGGTGTTTCCACCAATATCTTTAATACGGATATCACAAGTATGCTTAAGGTTGGAAGTATTACATTCCCAAGTCTAAGTAACGATGTCAAACAGGTTTATGCGACTGCAGCAGGATTATACAATGTTTACGAAAACGGAATATTTGACTCAAGCAAAATAAATTGGACTGATGTCCAGGCTTCTATTGCAAGCGGTCTTAATTTGTTCGGAGCAAAGAATTGGACAAACTGGAAAACCGCGCAGGACCTTGCGGCGACCCGAAAAAAGACACCGTCTGTGCAGGATGCATTGGCAAAAGCTTTACAAAGCTCGCTTAACGGGGTAAGTTCATCAATAACAAAAGCGGTTAACGATGAAATAACAAAGATTGCAAACGATGCAACCCTTAAAACAAATTTTACAAACTGCGATACCAAGATAGGCAATATGGCGACCACCATTGGCAACCAACTTTCTAATACAATGTTCGGGACAAACGGCACCGGCGGATTACTTCAAACCTTAACCAACCAAGCAAAACAATTTAACGGTACTGCTATGACCATGATGATAAACGACGGGCTTAATACAAATGATATAATGACTCAAGTCTTTGTGGATATAATTCAAGCGTATTATTCCGTTGCCGCAAGCCAGCAGTCTACAATAGTGCTTCTGCCGGGTGAAAACGGAGAACCGGACCAAATCTTGGTTGATGTCTTGGGCGGAGTGATTGACAGTTTTGTCAACTCTGATAATGTTACTGACGAGGATCAGCTTAACGATGAACAGCTTCTTGATACCGATCAAATGGCAAATCAGCAAATACAGGATAAGGATGCGGACGAACTTAAAAGAATTATCGCTGTTTTATTGACCGAAGCCAAGCCGAACATAAGCAATGACTCTTTTGATAAATTCTGCACAGACAATAATTTTGTTTGCGGTGACGACGGAGCGGTTTACAGTATTACTACAACAACCGATACGGAAACCGGCGAACAAATCACGGAGGAAACACTTGCGTTTGAAGATGTATCTGCTTTCCTGGCTGCGAAACCAGCCGGTAACACAAAAACATATGAAACACTTATAAATGAAGAAAACGATGCAGATTATAAAGCCTTCCTTGCAGAGATGGAAAGCAAGGTTACAGACAACAATGGCTATACAGACCTTACCGGAGTGGGTGAGGGTATGACAATAGAACAGATTGAAGCAAGACTTCAAAGCATAACGAACCTTGTTGAACTTAAAGAGACTACTGTGTATTTGGTGAATTATGTATACGGGGCGGCTCATACCGAGGAGATTACAAAAGACACAAGGATAGGAATGCATGCTCCGTGGTATAAAACATTATTGAAACCATTTGCGGCGCTTTTCACTGCTGTGATTAAAATTGCGCTGCCTGTAATTCGCGTTGTTGCCGCTTTGGCAAATTCGGTAAAACTTGGTATTACTATGGTTGCTTCCAAACTTGCTCACCTTTCTTTGGATGTTAAAAGTAATTTAAAGTGGGGCACAGATGCGGTTAAAGCGATGGTTAATAATATTACGACCGCCGGAAAAGACCCTCAGATTGATTTAGTTAAAATTATGGACCTTTTTATGCCGGACAAAGTAGAGCTTGGCAAGAAAGGCGACCCGACAATAGAACAGGAAGTTAATAAGGGAACTGCAGATGCAGATAATGTTCAATGGACGCCTACTCAAAGTATGCAAAAAGAGCTTATTTACTATTTCAATAAACTGGGCGACGAACGCGCCACGGAAGTTATCGAAACATCCACACAAAAAGCGGTAGAGGAAGCCATTAGTAATAACGCCAAGATGTTAGACACTTTAAACGCGAACGTGGAACAGCAATGCCAAAAGCTTGAAACTGATGCAATGAATGCAATCGGTATGAAGACAGTGACAGATCTTCAAACTACCCTGAGAAGTCAATTTCAAACATTCGAGAATGATTTGACTGCTATAACAAACAAAATTGAAAGCGACCTTAAAACTGCTGTACCTGATATTGAAACAAAGATAGGTCAAAACTTGAAAAATCTTTGGCCGCAAATTATCAGGCAGACAGAGGAAGACTTGATTTGTGTTGCCCTCCAGTCGCTTACTGACGCGCTTAGTATTAACGTAAGCGGTTTGTTCAGTCTTGTGTTCAAGCCGGACCCGATTTCGGGGCATTATTACTATAACCACGGTGTACAGATTGACATTAAAGAAATAATCAAGTGCTTCCTTGGGATTGGCGATTGGAACAAGACAATAAATGGCGTTGTCCAAAATCAGCCTTACCTTAAATCTCTTGCCAAAGTGGCTTCTTAATTTGTTAAACCAAAGTTCTATTGTTCTGATGTAAAACTATATATAGTATGTGTTAAAAACAGTTGACACTATATATAGTTGAGTGGTATTACAGTAATACTTGGGAAAAAATGTTGGGATAAACATAAATCACTCAATCATGCCAAGTGAGGAGGGAAATAATGACAGTAAAGTATGTGTTGAAAAGAGACGGAAGCCAGCAGCAATGGAATCGGCAAAAAATTGTCGATGCAATTTACAAGGCGATTATGTCTTGCGGCGGAAAGGACAAAACGGGTGCCGAAAAGATTGCGGAAATGGTAGAGAACGAGGTATTTGAAATCTTTAACAAGAAAAAGCCAACCGTGGAAGAAATCCAGGACATAGTTGAAAGACACCTTATAAAAGCAGGGCATGACCAGGTTGCCAAGTCTTACATACTGTACCGCGAAAAAAGACGCGGAGCGCGTGAAGATAACGCTTTAATCGGTGCAACGATTTCGCTGTTCAATAAGTACCTAAGCGATGATGATTTTGCGGTCAAAAACAACGCGAACGCTCAAAAGTCTGTTATGGGGCTTAATAATTTCGTGCGCGAGGAATTTACAAAAAAATACTGGCTTAATGAAATATATCCGTTTGAAATCAGCGAAGCACACAGAAGCGGTGCATTCCATTTGCATGATTTGGGTTTCTTCGGCGCGTACTGTGTTGGCTGGGATGTAAAGCAAATCTTAATGCTTGGGTTCACAGGTGTTCCAAGGAAAGTTTCCAGCAAGCCTCCGAAATCCCTTCGAGTTGCCCTTAGTCAAATAAGCAATGCGACTTTTACTTTCCAAGGGGAAAGTGCCGGTGCTCAGGCATGGAGCAGTTTTGACACTTATCTTGCACCGTTTATTCGGCATGAAAATTTATCTTATAAACAAGTCAAACAGGACTTGCAGTCATTTGTCTTTAACATGAATATCGCAACAAGGGTTGGCTTTCAATGTCCGTTTTCCAACATCACATTGGATATTACCTGTCCGAAAGCACTCCGCGATGAGGCTGTTATTATCGGCGGAGAGGCGCAGGAACAAACCTATGGCGAATTCCAAGCCGAGATGGATATGTTCAATAAAGCCTTTTGTGAAGTCATGCTTGAGGGCGATGCAAACGGCCGCGTTTTCAGTTTTCCCATACCGACAATCAATGTCACGAAGGAATTGGATTGGAACTCACCGGTTATGGACAGCGTTATGGCTATGACTTGCAAATACGGGATTCCTTATTTCGCAAATTTCATCAACAGCGATCTTAATCCGGACGATGCGGTATCGATGTGCTGCCGCCTTAGGCTGGACGTCAGCGAACTTAAAAAACGCGGGGGAGGATTGTTCGGCGCTAATCCGCTTACCGGAAGCATAGGTGTTGTGACTATTAATTTGCCGCGGCTTGGGTATAAAAGCGAAACCGAGGAGGAGTTCTTTGAGGGACTTGCACGGCTTTCCGACTTTGCCAAAAACAGCTTGGAAATCAAAAGAAAGGTTGTTGAAGAGCAAACAGTTAACGGACTTTATCCTTACAGTGCATTCTATTTAAAAGGGGTCAAAGAAAAAACCGGCGGCTATTGGTCCAATCACTTCAGCACGATTGGAATTGTGGGAATGAACGAGTGCATTTTAAACGCGAAATTCCTTAAAGCCGATGGCGGAATTGAATCCAAAATCGGAAATGCCTTTGCGATTAAAATCATGCACTTCATGCGCGAAAAGATGCTTGCGTATCAGGCAGAAACCGGACACATATACAACCTGGAGGCAACGCCTGCGGAAGGGGTAAGCCCGCGCCTGGCAATTATTGATAAAAAACGCTATCCGGACATTATAACAGCCGGCGGAAATACACCGTACTATACAAACAGCACCCAGCTTCCGGTTACTTTCACTGATGATATCTTCAAGGCGGTCAAATTGCAGGACGAGCTTCAGTCATTGTACACAGGCGGAACAGTTTTGCACCTCTATACCGGTGAAAAGCTGGAGGACAAGGAAGCGATTAAAAACCTGATACAAAAGATTTTCAAAAACAACAAAATGCCGTACATAAGCATTACGCCTACGTTCAGTATCTGCCCCGAACACGGCTATCTGGCGGGTGAGCAGTGGAAGTGTCCGACTTGCAGTGCAGAAACAGAAGTGTGGAGCAGGGTTGTCGGTTTCCTGCGCCCTGTTCAGGATTACAATGCGGGTAAGACCACCGAATATAAAGAGCGTGTAAAGTATAAGGTTGCAAAATAACAGGACCGTAAAAGTGGAGTTTATCCACTTTTTTGGAGATAAACGTGGAAAATAACAAAGAAAAAGAAAACGGTAAGATTAAAATCGCCGGATTCCAGCGGAACAGTTTTATTGACTTTCCGGGAAAAATCGCTGCGGTTATATTCTTGGGCGGCTGTAATTTTGTGTGCTATTACTGTCATAACAACAATATCTTGGGGTCGGAAAGCAATACGATTGACTTCACATTGGTTCTTGCCGATTTAAAAGAACAAATCGGTTTCTTGGACGGAGTTGTAATAACGGGCGGCGAGCCTACGCTTCATCCGCATTTGACCGAAATTATAACCGCAATAAAGAAGCTCGGATTTTTGGTTAAACTTGATACAAACGGTACAAACAGCAGAATACTAAAAAAACTTGTGGAAAGCGGGTTGGTGGACTATGTTGCCATGGACGTAAAAGCGCCTTTTGGAAAATACAAGGAAATCACGGAAGTGGAAGCCAATACCGGCGAAATTGAAAAAAGCATCGATTTCCTGTTAAAACAAAACCTTGCGGAATATATGTTCCGCACAACGCTAAGCCCGCTTCTGACCGATGACGATATCAGCACTATTGGAAAGCTTGTTCAAGGGGCAAAAAACTTTCAATTACAGCAATTCGTGCCGAATGACTTTTCCAATGCGCGCAAAGTGGTTCGTTTGCCGTATTCTGCCGCCAATGCGGCAAGGTTTGGGGACATTCTTAAAAAATACTGTAAAAATGTAATATTGCGCGGATTCTAGCGGTTGACTTAATCGATTTTAAGAGTTAACATCTTCCATGAAGAAAAAAATCGGATTGGTTTCGGAATGTGCGGAATTTACGCGCGGCATAGCGGAAGGGCTTTCCGCGGACGGTTTTTCGTACATGGTGTTCAGCGAACTTGCAAAAAATTGGCTGTGCACCCGGGCAAAAAAACCGAAAACCTTTTTAAAGGGTGCGCTTTTGCCGGCGGTATCGTACCTTAAGGGGGCAGATATACCGCAAAAAATAATTATGCTGGATATGGATACACTTATACATGACGAGGCGGTCGCCGCGATAAAGTCCGACTTTGAACTTGTATGGCTTAAGGATGATTTCGGCAAAATAAAAGACAAGGCTAACGGCGCGGAAAGGGCGCTTCATACCGAATATACAAAGCAGCTTTCCGGTATTTATGATTCGGTGGTGGATTTTTCAAAACTTGGGTATAAAGGGGGTATGAAATGGCTGACGGAAAAACTGTCTTAACCAAGCCAAATGATATCGTAAAAAAGGCCGTCGATACTATCCGTGTGATAAGCGCGGAGGTTATTTCGGCGGCGAACAGCGGGCACAGCGGAATCGCTTTGGGTGCCGCTCCAATTATGTATTCGGTATATACTTCGATGAAAATTGACTCTGACGCGCCGGATTGGTTTAATCGCGACAGATTTATTTTAAGCGCCGGACACGGAAGTGCGCTCCTTTACACAGTGTTGCATTTCATGGGCTTTAAGATTTCAACAGAGGATTTGAAAACGTTTCGGACGCTGAACAGCCACCTTACCGGACACCCCGAGCTTAACACGAAAATCGGTGTAGACTGTTCAACCGGTCCGCTTGGGCAGGGCGTTGCAATGGCTGTGGGTGCGGCTTTGGCGGAAAAACGCCTTGCCGAGATGTTCAACAAAGACGGCTTTAATATAATAGACCATCACACTTTTGTACTTGCGGGGGACGGCTGTCTTATGGAAGGCGTAAGCTATGAAGCGTGCAATTTGGCGGGGCTTTGGAAGCTTAATAAGTTGATTATGCTTTATGATTCTAATCATGTGACGCTGGACGGCAAAGCGGAAACAGCAAACGGAGAGGACACCGCAAAGCGTTTCGAGGCGTGCGGCTGGCGTGTGATTTCCGTCAGTGAAAATCAGGGCACGGACGGTATAACTTCTGCCATAGCGCAAGCCAAGACTTCTGCCGATGCGCCGACTGTTATAATCGTGAATACTACAATCGGATTCGGGGCGCGGACGGCGGGCACTTCCAAAGCGCACGGAGCGGTTTTATCTGCCGCTGAAACGCAGGAACTGCGTGAAAGATTGCAGCTTCCCGGCAAGCCTTTGGAAGTTGATTCCGATGTACGGAAACACTTTTCACAGCTTATTAAAAATCAAACCGCAAAGAAAAAATGGGACGCAGTTGTGTCGAACTATAAGAAAAAGTATCCGGCTGAATACAAAGACTTAATCAAATTTATCTCACCGGAAGCCGCGCAGTTTATAGTAACTCCGGAGCGTAAAACTATGTCGCTGCGTGATGCGGGGCATACTGCGCTTAATCAGATTGCAAAACAAAGTCCGCGTATCTACGGCGGCAGCGCGGATGTTGCAAGCACCACAAAGGCATTTGTGGACGGCGCGTATTTTGCCTGCGGTGTGCGCGAATTCGCAATGGCAGCCATTTGCAACGGACTTGCGCTTCACGGATTCACCCCGTACTGTTCAACCTTTTTGGCTTTTTCCGACTATGCACGCGCCGCAATAAGGCTTAGCGCTTTGATGGATTTGCCGGTTACATACATCTTTACGCACGACGGGTTTGGAAACGGTCCGGACGGTCCGACGCATCAGGGGAATGAACATATAAGCGCCTTGCGCCTTATGCCCAATATGAACGTCTTTCGGCCGTGCGACGATGCGGAAACTGCGGCGGCATTTAAATATGTCTTTGAAAAACGCAAGCCCGCCTGTATAGTGCTTGGCAGGGGCGAAGTTCCGCCGATTTCCGGCGAAAAAGACTTCGGTAACGTCGAAAAAGGCGGCTATGTAATAAGTGCCGGCAGCGGAGAGTGTAAAGCAGTTTTGATTGCCACCGGGGCGGAGGTAGCGACCTGTATCGAAGCGCAAAAACTGCTTGAAAAAAGCGGTGTCGGAGTCAGGGTAGTAAGTATTCCAAGCTTCGAGTTATTCGACTTGTCAAGCGCGGAGTATAAGTCAAATGTGCTGGGCGGCGGCTTGCCGAAAGTTGCGGTAGAGACAGGAGTAGGTGCGTTATGGCATAAGTATATCTCTGCGGATTATGACAATAAAGATAATAAATCCGGATTGAACCGCAACCGCATACGCTCTGCGGATTATGTAATCGTTTCATTTGACCAATTCGGCGGAAGCGGACCCAACGGCAAACTTGCCGAAAAATTCGGTTTTACTGCGGAAAACATTACCCGAAAAACTCTTGAGTTGCTAGGTCGTGTTCTATAAAAAAAATGACCCGAACTGTTTTTCGCCGACAATTTCTTTGATTGTATCTACGGCGTGTTTTTCAATGCGGCTTATGTATGAACGCGAAATACCAAGTTTCCGCGCAACTTCCCGCTGGGGAAGCGCGATGTTGTTCTCTATTCCGTATCTTAGTGCAATTATTTTGAATTCGCGCGGTGAAAGCCGTTTTTCCATTTCTCTGACTAATTTTTTCATCATAATGTTGTGCTCGGCGATATCTGTAAGCGGCTCGCGGTCATCGGGTATTATATCAGACAGAATTATGTCGCTGCCGTCTTTATCGTTATCCAGGCTTTCGTTTAAGCTGTAAACTTGCTGGTGCTTTTTTGTGACGCGCAGAAACATTAAAATCTCGTTTTCGATGCATCGCGCGGCGTATGTCGAAATCTGCGTGCCTTTGTCAAGTTTATAACTGTTAATGGCTTTTATAAGCCCGATTGTGCCGCAGCTTATCAGGTCGTCTGCCTCTGCCGCTCCGTTATATTTTTTCACGACATGGGCGACAAGGCGCAAGTTGTGCTTTATAAGGATATCTTTGGCGGCTTTCGAGTCCGCAAGTTCCTGCGCGGTTGCGTCATTTTTCAAGCCCGCATGGAACTTTTTTATATAAGATTCTTCCTCGGTTTTGGCAAGAGGCTTCGGGAAAGAGGACTTTTCGTGTACAAGCCCCGAGAAAAAAAGTACCTTAGACAAAAAGGTAATAAAGTTTTCAAAAATCACTGCCGCGCCGTCCTTTTCGGGAGAATTAAAAAGGTCACAAGCAATGTATATGTCGAAATTTGTCATATTGTGCAAAGAATGTTTTGGGGAACAAAAAGGCAGGAGTGTATGACTTTGACATTTTTGGCGGCTTGGGTTATCATACCGAAATGGAAGGCGCGGGAAACAGAAAAAACATCATAATTAAATCATTAATTGTTGTAATTGTGCTTTTATCGGTTTCGTTTTATATATTTGCGGTGCGGGTACAGGCAAATACTGATGCCCCCGCAGTGGGAAAAATACCGGCATACCGCATTACTTTTTTTGTAGACGGAATACAGCGTTTCAGTACGGCTTATAACGGGGCGGCTACTCAGTTTCCGGAACCGCCAAAGAAAGACAATCAGTATTTTATCGGCTGGTATATCGGAGACTCGGCAGCTTGTTTTGATATCAGTGCTTATGCGGTCACCTCGGATATAAGTTTGAATGCAAAATTCAAAACTTATACTGCCGCGATAAATGATTTTTTGGCATCACAGCCTGCGGGGCAATATACACCAAATGCGAATACGAAGTTCACATATTTTTCTGCGGCTTATAAAACACGGATTGAATATCAAAGTAATCTTTATCAAAATCTTCATTGCTGTATTATTTATAATTTGACCGCAGATGACGGCACGGCGCAGCAGGGCAGTGTCGCTTTCGGAGACCCTTATGAAACAACAGTTACATTCACGGCGGCGATAGATTATTCAAAAGCAGACAGTTCTATGCTTGGCAGCCTTAGTAAACTGGAATTAGTTTTTGATGAAAAGAACGCAACCGTTGCGCAATTAAATGCACAAAAAGCGGGCATTTATTACAGCGGCTGTATTGCCTTGGCGGTTGAGAGTCTGATTCACGAAATCGCAAACCGGAATGGCTATAAATTCTAGAGTTGTTAGAATTTTTTTGTCAAATCAATGTATTTCATATCAGTTTATACTTGAAAATACTAGAAACTTTGATATAGTTAAACATGGATATAAGAATAAAAACTGATACTGCTAGTTTTCATTGTAGAACTTGCGGTATTTTGGAACAAAATGGGAAATATCTTATCATGCGTGTAGATGACGCTGAGTATTTTCATATTCCTGGCGGTCATGTCGAAATAGGGGAAGATACAAAACAAGCCGTTTGCAGAGAAATAAAAGAAGAAGTCGGTTGCGATGCTAGAGTTAAAGAATTGTTTTGTATAAATGAAAACTTTTTCAAGCGTGGTGAAAAAAGCGTTCATGGAATTGAGTTCTACTATTTACTTAAACCTAAAAAACGAATTACGATGAAAGACTATGTAAGAATGGAAAATGATAAAGGGGAAACTAAAAAGTTAGAGTTTAAGTGGGTGAATATAGAACAACTCAAAGATATAGACCTTAGACCTAAAAACATAAAGAGTTTAATTGAAAATAATAAGTTAAATGAGTTTCTTCATTTAATACATAAGGAAATCTAAAATATGAAAGTCATTGGTATTGGCAGTTTACCTGGAGCACACTAAATGGTTTCGGTTTCAACTCCCTCAAAAAAACCATTGTTTCGAGTGCATTGCTTTTTTGGCGTTTGAGTTTGGGGCGTTTTTGTTGATTTCCGAGCTGGTGTACAGTTTCACCGAATTGGATTGCTGTTTTGCGGGGATTTCGCCGCTTCCCGTGGTGTCTTTAAGATATGTAACAATGTGATAAGCGTATGTTTTGCCTTTGACCGCGTTTGTGTCTGTATAGATGTATTCGCCCGAGTGATTCTTGACAATTTCCTGCAATGCATCGTTTTTGTAAACTTCGTAAATCTGATGGGCTTGGGTGTTGAAATAAATCACCGGCGCGCCGGTTCCGCTTATACGTCCGTCAATGGTAGGTATTATTGCAGTCAGGAAGTCGCGCGTATGAGCATCGTGAAGCGCTTTATAGCGTTTGGCATAGTATTCCGCTGTGTGCGTGCCGGCAGTTTCAATTCCGATGCTGTCCGGCATTTCGAAGTTTTTTGCGTTTTTGCTGATTGCGGACTGGATATCCCGTGCTATGTATGACGTAATACCGCCGCCGGTTGTGCCTTTGGGTAAATCGTGCTCCGGTTTCATATCCGCATTGCCAGCCCAAACAAGTAAAACATAATCAGAAGTCAAACTGCAATTAAGCGCATCGGTATTGCTTCCGCCCGAATTGGTGCGTTCGCTTGTGCCTGTTTTTGCCGCGATATCAAACGGCAGTCCGCCCAAAGCCCTTGCCGTGCCGACTTTTGTGCCGGTGCGAAGCATATCGGTAACCAAAAAGGCGGTATCTTCACCAAGCACGCGCGTATTCGTCTTTTCGTTTGAATAAACTGTTTTGCCGTTTTTGTCGGCGATTCTTTTAATGAATGTGGGCTTGGCTTTCACTCCGCCGCTGCCAAGCGTACAATAACCGGCAAGGATTTCGGAAAAAGTAGTTCCGTTTTTGGTATTGCCAAGTGCAACCGAAGCATTTTCTTCCGAAGTAAGGTTAAGCCCTAAGTTCGCCGCGATATCCACGCTCCGGTTAAGCCGGGTGTAATCAAGGACTTTAGCAGCGGGAACATTATAGCTTTGTTCAAGAGCTTGCCGCACCGTCACGTTTCCGTGGTACTTGCCGTCGTGGTTGTGCGGATTGAAATCTCCGGCGACAAAGGGCTCGTCCGTTATAACGGTCGCAGGTGTGACTACACCCAACTCTATTGCGGGAGCATATACAATCAGCGGCTTGAGCGCGGAAGCAAAGTTGCGTTTTGCGCTCCGCATCGTAGGAGTGGACACATAATACCCGACAATTTCGCCGTCCGGACGCGCCGCTATGACGCATTTATCGGCTTCGGTTCCCGCCGCGGTTTTTATTTGGTAATCTTCGGCGTGCACTGCATCGTTTATTTCGGATTGTACACCAAAGTCGAAATAGCTGTAAATTTTATAGCCGAACCGGCTTATATCCGCAATGGGCAGCCCAAGTATTTGCGAAGCCTCTGCCGCTGCCGCAGCTTTATAACTTACTCCGCCGGTTTGTTCGGGCGATGTCGTCTTTGCGGATATAACAAGTTCTTGGGTTTTCGCACTTTCAAATTCTGCGTCCGATATTCTTTTCTGGTCGTGCATAAGGCGCAAGACCAAATTGCTTCTTTCGCAAAAATTATCCAGGTTAGTGATAGGGTCGTACCGCGCAGGATTTTTTATGAGCCCCGCCAAAGCCGCACTTTCGCGCAAACCAAGCTGCTCCGCCGATTTTCCGAAGTAGTAATTGGATGCGGTTTCCAATCCGTAAATGCCATTACCGAAATAAATTGCGTTGAAATACATCTCTAAAATTTGGTCTTTTGTATAGTTTTGTTCAAGTTTATATGCAAGTGCGATTTCGCGGATTTTTCTCTGTAGCGTCTTTTCATGGGTTAAATGGGTGTTTTTGATAAGCTGTTGGGAAATCGTGGATGCGCCCTCTTTGGTATAGCCGCTTGTCAGGTTTTTAAAAGTCGCTTTGATTATCCGTCCGGGCGAAAAGCCGTGATGGCTGTAAAAGTTTTTGTCTTCGGTGCAAATGAATGCCCAGCGCGTGTGCACCGGAACCGACTGGATTGCCGTTGTTTTAAACTCGGCCGAGTCATCGATTAACTGACTGGAATCGGAATATACCGCAATAGTCTTTGCGCTGTTTACAAGTTTTTCCGGCGAAAGCGTCTGGGCATTGTATATTAAAAAACCTGCGCCCAATGCCGCAACGGTCACAGCAGCGAAAGATATAATAAAAAACAAAACTGCTTTTTTAAGCAAACTTTTTTTCCGCGTTTTCGGATACTGTGTTTTGTTCGGCTTCTTTACTTTTGTCGGGCGCATATGTTATTATTTTACAAATGAAGTTCTATATACAAACATACGGCTGTCAAATGAATGTGCACGAGACGGAAAAAATCACTGCACTGTTTAAAGCAAGCGGCTATGAAAAAGTCGCCGCAGCCGATTTATTCGACGGCGCGGCAAAGGCGGATGTTATTGTATTTAATACCTGTTGTGTAAGAAACTCGGCAGAACAAAAGATTATAAGCCACATCGGCGAAACAAAAAAACTTGACCGCAAGATAATCTGTGTCGTGGGATGCCTTTCACAGAAAGATGCGAATGTCTTAAAAAAGAAATTTCCGCACCTTAGCGTAATCTTGGGAACGCATAACACAGAGCGGATTATAGACGGTATAAATTCATATAAAAAAACCGGAAAAACTTTTATAGAAGTGCTTGACGAAAGGGATAACCAAGACGACGCAAGTATGATAACAGATGATTTATTAGAGCATTTGGATAAAAACACAGCTTATATTAACATCACTTATGGGTGCGAGAACTTTTGCAGTTACTGCATAGTCCCATTTGTAAGGGGCAGGCTTGTATGCAGGGATTCCCAAATAATTGAGCGCGAACTTCTGGCAATCTTGAACAGAGCATTGCATTTGTTCTGGGTTGCCCAAGATACAGTGTATCATGACAGAGGTAACAACAAGATACAGGGCAAAAACTTTTTACATCAAAATGAAAAGAATGAAACCGTGATATACTTGCTTGGACAAAATGTGAACAGTTATGTCTGTCCGAAAACCGGTATAAACTTCCCCACGCTTTTGGAAAAACTTTGTATAATAGCAAGAGAAACTAACAACAACAACTCACACCGACAAAAAGGACAAAACTTCAAAATAAACTTCTTGTCCAGTCATCCTAAAGATTTTTCGCTTCAATTAATGGAAACGATTGCAAAAAATCCCGAAATCGACCGCAACATTCATCTTCCGATGCAAAGCGGCTGTGACAGGATACTTGGCGAAATGAAGCGCGGCTATACGGCTGCGGAATATGTCGGGAAAGTTGAACAGCTGCGGAACCTTGTACCGGACGTTCATATTACGACAGACATAATTTGCGGGTTTCCCACGGAAACGGATGCGGAATTCCTGCAAACCGCCGAGATATTAAAAAAGTTAAAATTCAACGCCGCGTTTATCTTTCCGTACAGCCGGCGCAGCGGTACTTTGGCAGACAAAATGGAAGGTCAGGTTGACCAGAAAACAAAAAAAACGCGCACCGAAGAATTAATAAATCTACAAAGGAAAATAAGCAATGCCACTGACACAAATGTTTAAACAATACCTTGCCATCAAAGAAAAGCATAATGACTGTATGTTATTCTATCGTTTGGGCGATTTTTACGAGATGTTCTTTGAGGACGCCGTTACCGGAAGCGAGATTTTGGGTCTTGCACTGACCGGGCGGGAATGCGGGCTGGAAAAACGCGCACCTATGTGCGGTATTCCCTTTCACTCTGCAGCCGGATATATAAAGAAACTTGTGGACAAGGGTTACAAAGTCGCAATTTGTGAGCAGCTTGAGCGCCCTCAGAAAGGCAAACTGCTGGTTGACCGCGATGTAATAAAGGTCATAACGGCAGGCACGATAAGCGACGATAATTCCTTGGATGAAAATAAAAATAATTACATAGCGGCGGTTTATTACGACACCGGCGCGGACGGTAAAAAGGCGAACTGTGCGATAAGTTGGTGCGACGTTACAACAGGGCAATTCTATGCCACCGAAACCGATAAATGCGAAGAAATGCTTGGGCTGATTTCTCCTGCGGAAGTCGTAAGAAGTTCGGATGAGCATTATACCTATGCGTTTGCCGCATCGAACGCCCATAACGCTATACTTAAATATTTGGGCATCACGGACGTTTCGATATTTGACTTTTCCAAAAGCAGTTTGATTACAAAAAGTTCCGGCGCGCTTTTGGAATATCTTTTGCTTACTCAAAAAAAAGTAATGGCAAACATATCCCGGATTCAGGTTATAAGAAACAACGAATTTATGATGCTTGACAAGGCGGCGCGGGAAAACTTGGAACTTACACGTCAATACCGCGAAAAAAGCAAGCGCGGAAGCCTTTTGTGGGTCATTGACGATACAAAAACCTCGATGGGCGCGCGGGAATTGGTAAGGTGGCTGGAAAGACCGCTTCAGGACATTCAGAAAATAAACGACCGGCTGGATGCCGTTGAGGAACTGATTGGCGCGGATAACAGTACCGAACTTGCGGCTGTTTTATCCAAAATCTTTGATATACAGCGGCTATCTGGCAAAGTCGCACGCGGCGATATCATGCCGCGCGATTTACTTGGACTTGCAAAGTCGCTGGAAAGTGCCGCCGAATTAAAACGCCGTACCGCCGGATTCAAGGCATCACAACTCCGCGCGGCGCATGACAACCTTAAAGAGTTGACGCATTTAACCGAACTGATACGCTCGGCAATAGCGGAAGCTCCGCCCGCGGCATTGTCTGACGGAGGATATATCAGGGACGGTTACAATAAAAAGCTTGATGAATACCGCGCTGCCGGCGGACTTGGGCGGTCATGGATTGCAAAGCTGGAAGCCAAGGAGCGCATTGAATGCCAGCTTAAAGAACTGAAAATCGGCTTCAACCGTATCTCGGGCTACTATTTTGAAGTACCGCTAAGACTAAGCAATAAAGTGCCGTACAGGTTCACCCGCCGTGCCACCACCGCATCGACAGAGCGTTTCATTACGGCGGAACTTAAAGGAATCGAGGAAAAAATCTCCGGCGCGGCAACACACGCAATCGAGCTGGAGGCAAAACTTTATGCGGAAATAAAAAACACGGCGGCGCAGTCTTTGGCGGATATACTTGGGGACGCAGAAGCGGTTACGGCGTTCGATGCGCTTTTATCGCTTGCAAATGCGGCAGCCGCAAACAAATGGGTGCGCCCGGAAATCACTGGACGGTCTGAATTCGGCGGGATAAACCTTAAAGATGCGCGGCATCCTTCGGTGGAAAAGTTAATCGGCGCGAATAAATTCATCGCAAACGATTTTTCGCTTGGCGGAAGAGATGACAAAAAAAATCCGGAAGCCAAAGCGGCGACAACGATGATTCTAACCGGACCCAATATGGCGGGCAAAAGCACCTATATGCGCACTGTTGCCTTAACGGTCCTGCTTGCCCATATCGGCAGTTTCGTCCCTTGCACAAGCGCTTCTGTTGCACTCACAGACAGAATTTTCACGCGCATAGGTGCAAGCGACAGTATGCTGACCGGACAAAGCACCTTTATGGTGGAAATGAACGAATGCAGCAATCTGCTTTTAAACGCGACAAAGAACGGTCTTATTTTACTTGATGAAGTAGGGCGCGGAACGGGAACACAGGAGGGTCAGGCTTTGGCGTCCGCAATGATTACCTATATCACAGATAAAATCGGGTGCCCGACAATCTTTGCTACGCATTTTCACGAACTTACAGAGCTTGGCAGACAAAATCCGGGGATAAAAAATTGCAAAGCGCTTACGGCGCAGGTTGACGGCGAAATTGTGTTCCTGCATAAAATCGAGCCCGGAATAGAACAGTCTAGCTTTGGCATAGATGTCGCGAAAATGGCGGGAATACCCAAAGAAATCCTGGATAATGCAAGACAGATTTACGCCTTGGAAAAAGCGAAGCACACGGAAATAAAAAACAACCCCACGCGCCCCCGTCCGGAAACGAACAACCCGCCGGCAAACCCAATAATTTCAAAACTTCAAAGCATTGATGTAAACCGTTTGTCGCCTATGGAGTCGCTTATAACTCTTGGGGATTTAATTAAAGAAGCAAAGGAATGAAAAAACGCTCATATTCGTATGGGCAGTGAGCGTTAGCGAATCATTAGTCAAACTTGACATCATCAAGGTTGACAAACAGGCGGTTGAGGTCGCTTTCGGAATAACTGTGGCGCTGGACAGGGCGTGTTGATGCGGGGGCGTATGCTGTCTTGCGGGCGGCGGCAAGGGTGGTGACTTTTTGTTCGCGCCAGTTACTTAGAATCTTGTTGATGTATTGCATTGAAGCGCCTTTTTCCGATGCCAGTGCGGCTGCGTGGTCGATTAGGTCAGGAGAGAAGTTCCAAACACGCGTCCAAGTATTGTAAAAATCGCGGTCGGTTTGATTAGGCTGGCGCGTTACATTAATTTTTTCCAAGACGGCTTTAATTTCTTTATCTTCGGAAATTTTCGCGGCAATAAAATCGTCAATTGCCGCGGAACTTGTGATGCCTTGTTTGTAAAACTTTGAAACCAGCGAATCCATACCCTCCAGCGTGCGGATGCCGCTTTTAAAACAAAACGAAGCGATTTCCAGCAAGGTTTCGCGGTCGTAACCGCGGAGTTGCCAATTGACTATATATGTTTCCACGACGTTTTCTATATTTTCGTAATAAACGCCGATTTTTTTATTAATTTCGTAAGCAAGTGCGATAAGGTCTTGCTTTTTGGTCTGATAGTTTTTTATCTCGGAGATTTCAAAAAGCTTAAGCTCGAAATACTTCAAAAGTAAGCTATCCAATTTTTCGGGTGTGTACGATTTTGCGGCGGCACTGCGCGGGCTGTCTTGACCTCTCGTCTTTGCAACGCTTAAAATAACTTCGTCCGAAAAACCCATTTTTTTCGTCCATTTAGCGTAAAGTTCAAAGTCGGCAGGCTCCGGCGTGCGCTTTTGGTTAAGGGCCTTCAGGACCGCTGAAACTTTAGCCAAATCGGCGCTTTCCGAGCCCAGTTTTTCTTTCACCGCGTCCGCCGTCTTTATGTTCGAAAGTGCCCAATTGCGCGCTACGGTCAAAATATAGGCGTATCCTACGTTGCTGCCTTTCAAATTTGCGCAGTGCTTGGCGGTCAGAAGCAGTGCGGCAGGCTCGACATTTTGAGACTCCAGGAAAGTATAATATTCGGAAAATTCGGTGGGTGTTATCATCCTGCCGTCCAGTATTTCCTGAATTTGTGCGTTGAAAGATGCGTATTTGTCAAGAGTATATTTTTTGATTCGGGTGCCGCCGTGTTTGATGGGCAGGTATTTTATTTCAATCGGGTCGAGGGCGAGAATTTGAACAAGCCCTTGGTCCTGCCAATAGGTATAGGCACTTATTACATCATCTGCGGAAAGGTTAAGCGTCTGGGCAAAGTGGCTAAGCGTGTTGTCGAAACGGCTTGCCGAACTGCAGAGGCTTAAGCCGTACAGGTACACGCGGGCACAGTCGCCGTTGCACACGGGCAGGTAATTGTTGATAAACAAGTTCGGCACGGCGGTCGAGTTTTCAATCACATGCTGACTTGAGAAAGATACAAAAGGCATGGGATAAGTCTACAATGTTTCGGCGGAGTGTGTCAAGGAGAGGGGGTGACGCTATAGATAGATTTATTTGTTGTTCTTTATTAAGTTTTTATTGCCCGTGCAAATAAAGCCAAGGTTTGGCTACAGGATGAAAACAGTTGCGTGAAATTTGTCGAATAGGTAAACTAGGTCGTGTCCCTAAAGTCGTTTGGGTGAATTGCGGGCAGATTTTTTAGGAAAAATTTAGGCATTTTTGAGGGAGCATATCTGGGATATGTGACCGATAAAATGACAAATTTTAACCAAAAAGATGCTTGCCAAGTCATCCCGAATAACTTTAGGGACACGCCCTAAACTACATAGATTAAACATCTTGGGGTAAACTATTCTATAGAACTGTGTAGCATGAAAATCCTGGGAAAGGAGATAACCAATGAAATTACGCGAACTTACATTTAAAAGAACTATAGTGGCTGTGTGTGCGGTGCTTTTGGCTACCGTGGCTGTTACAGCCGGCGCGTTTATGGCAAACAGAATAAATACCAATGCATCGGTAGGAACAGACAGTATTTCTGCCACCGACTATGCCCGATACTTTGTCGGCGGAACAGGTACAGGTAACAGCGAGCAAGGAGATGCAGGTGCGCTGTTCACCGCGGAAGGCATTGACCCGACAGTCTTAAGTCAATTGATGGCGGTGCTGAACTCGTCTCAAATCGGCGGAACTTCGGCAACCAATATTAAAGACGCGGGCGATTTTTCGCAGTTCGCATCTAAAAACGTTGCCCAAGTGAACGGCGCTGTTTATATCCGTTTGTTTGAATCTTTGGACACTTCAACGGTCGCCGGTACAAACACGGTAAATAATTTCACCCGTTCGGAAAATGCAACCCACGGCGAAGTCGGAACAGCCCGATGGTGGCGCATAGTTTACCTTCGTGACGGCATTTTGACTCTTTATATGGCTGACCCTTACCGCACTAATGCTTTTAACGGGAGTAGCAGTCAAGTAAACGGTGTTGACGCAAATGTTTATAATTATGACAGCGGAACTCCAAGTACATCCCGTTCCTCTGATGTCCGAACCGCACTCTTGACCGATTTTTGGGGCAATACAACGGGAACGGGCGACCCAACGCCAACGTCTGTATTGGGTCATTTTCCGCAGGATGTCCGTGATGCCATTGTTCCGGCGCAAGACGTTCCTTGGCAAGTTCCGCAGCCTAATACCGGTTTAAGGGCGGATGATGCGGCGACCGATTCAATGTCCAATCCTGCCGTTCCGGGCAATGACCGCGTGTGGCTGCCTTCTTGGTACGAAGTTTTCAATACAGAATCAACTCAGTTTCCGAATTATACATTTATCAGTTACGGCGGTGTTAATGCCGCTGTCCGTCTTGGCCAATGGAATATGAACGGATACGACCGAGCCTATAGCAAAGGCAATTTTACGGGGCAGGCTTGGCTTCGGTCGGGTCACTCGTCGCTATCGAATACTGTCGGAGATGTAGATATGAGCGGCGGTAAAGGCTTTCAATCTGCTTCAAACGGCAGAGATGTCCGTCCGGCGATTAATATCGCAATATCATCACTGGTACATGCCAATATTCAAGCCGAGGTTTTGAGCGATGCGCCTGATGCAGGCGTAAGCATACCGGCAGAGGGCGGAGAAGGTACTCCGAAATCCGTAAATTTTGTAACGTCAAACGTGAATTCAGAAATAACAATCAACGCAGGTGTCGGATATAAAATCAATACACTGCAGGTCGGCACAGCCGCCGCAATAACCCCGACTGCCACGAACGAAGATGCTGCAATATGGACAAGTATTAACGGAACGGATACCGCGGACGGAGAATACCGCGCGTGGCTTACGACAGCCACCAAAGGCGGTTATCAAAAACTTGAAGTGCGGTTCAGAAATCTGCCCGCAAAAGAATTGGAAGTATACGCCGGTACAACGATAATAGATTACACAATAACTTATTCCACGGAATACGGAACTCCGCCGGCTAAAACTACATATACTGTCGAGGATGATTTCATTATCGGAAGTGTAACCGACTTGCCTACGGGACGAACCCACACGGGTTGGAAACTTAATTCCGTTCCTATAATCAAAATTTATGGACGCAGAACCGGCGACATAACTTTGGTGGCAACTTATGGAGTAGTGCAGAACACTGTGAAGTTCACAAATCTTAAAGGAACTGCCAAGGAAACAATGTTTTTCAACATCGACACCGGAACATTCGGTATCGGTGCGCCGACGAACCTTTCTGCCGCGGAGGACCAAGGATACGAATTCGCTTATTGGGTTGACACGACAAGCGGAGAAACGGTAACGCAAGTTGACAGCGGCACAAACATAAGTATTGAGCTTGAGGCCGTATGGACACCCATAACTTATACAATCACATACGAAACGCAAGGTGCAACCGGTCATGGAAATCCCGGAACTTATACAGTTGATTCCGGAGTATCTTTGGATAAACCAACGGAAAATTTGCCAGATGGGGAAAAATTTGTCCATTGGATTGATGAACTTGGAGACCCGATTACCACAATACCAACCGGCTCGACCGGAGACAGAATAATTACTGCCGTTTACGAAAGTAATGACTTATATGTTTACTATGGAAATCTTGAAGGCGGTCCTGTAAAAGCACCTACGCTGTTTCACACCGGCGATACAACGGCACTTGCAAAGCCGATTGAACCGGAAGGCTGTGAATTTGTGTGTTGGAAAACCTTGGACGGTCAAACCATAACGAATATTGACGCAAACTGGGATGCAAACATAACTTTAAATGCGGTTTGGAATTATACTGAATACAGCATTACATATGTATTGGGCGGATTCGGAGAAAGCGGTTCAAACCCAACGACATATACCGTTAAAACTCCGACAATTATATTTACAGACCCAATAAATATCCAAGCCGGAAAAATATTCACGGGCTGGAGCATCACAACACTTTTTCAAGGCACAACAGGCAGCAAAACAGTCACAGCCGCATGGGATGACATTACAAATAATGTAACTTTGCCGCCGATAAGAACAGGCTATTCAATCAGCGGCGAAACGCCTTTGCCGGTTCTGTATGGACAGCCATATTCCTTTACTCTTTACCTTGATGCCGGTTACAATAAATCGATCGTTGTTGTAAAAGCAGATTCAGAAACTTTGATGCCCATTGGCAATGTTTATACAATCGCAAGCGTAACAACACCGCGGACAGTCACTGTTACCGGTGTTACTCTTAATACCTACACGGTTGTATTGCCGGCGAAAGGACCTGGGTATACAGTTACCGGCGATTCAAGCGTTAAACACGGTGCAATTTACACCTTCACGGTCACAACAAAAGCAGGATACAGCGCAGACCCGGTTGTAATGTACAACGGCAGTGCTTTAACTCCGCAAAAAAACGGTAAAATATATACATACAGTATTGAAGGACTGACCGGTGATGTTGCTGCAGGTGAAATTAAAGTTGAAGCAATGCCAATAGATTTTTTTACAGTAACATTTGATGCCAGAGGCGGCGCACCGGTTCCAAGTTTGCAAATTGCAGACTATGAAGACACAATTACCATGCCGGATGATCCAATGCGGCAAGGCTTTAATTTCGCAGGCTGGTATACTGATACTTATTTCCAAAATGCGTTTAATTTCATGCAATGGGTGACTTCAGATTTCACGTTATATGCAAAATGGACAGCGGCAGATGTGGGCTTTGATATAGAAGAATTGGAAAGTACAATTGCCCGTGCGGTTAAACTTAAGGGAACAGGTAATGACGGCAAATATACTGCCGAGTCATATAAAGAGCTTGCTGATGCATTGACAAACGCACAGATAGAATTCGATAACCCAACAGACCAAACGACAATTGATGCTGCGGTATCTGCTTTGAAAGATGCTTGCCAAAGTTTGATAATGGAAGACCCAACAATAGACAAGGGCAAAGATGATGTTAAAGATAAAATCAGCGGAATCATTACTGATGACACCGATAACAGCGACAAAACTTTGGAAGAGGTTATTTCCGAACTTGAAAAATACAAAGATAAATATACAGAAAAATCCTGGGATGAATTCATGAAAGCGTTAAATGATTATTTGGCTGCGCTCGAAAACAGCAAAGCCGAAGATATCCAGAATGCTCAAACAATACTTTACCAAAAATACGAAAGCCTTAGTACAGAGCAAGCCGATAAGAATGATATGACTTTGCTCTACATCGGAATAGGGATTGGGGCAGGAATAATACTTCTTGGAGGAATAGCAATGTCAATGATGCACCATCCGCGCAAAAAGGAGACGGCATAGGAAACTATCGGGAGTGTGACGCCATGGATAGATTTATTTGTTGTTCTTGAGTAAATTTTATTGCCCGTGCAAAATTTAGGAACGACCCAAGAGATAATCGACAGTTACTTTCAAGACATCTGCAATTATACTTATCGTTTCAAGGCTTGGGTCACAATGCCGTTTGCCGTTTGACTCATAATTGCGATAAGTATCAAGCGGAATTTTTAACCGCTCTGCCATGTCTTTTTGCGTAAGTTCCTGAAACTCACGTTCTTGTTTCAACCGTTTAACTAATATACCCATAACTATTGACAAGGTATCGAAATTCAACCATAATGACTAACAACTGGTTGAAATTCAACCTATTAAAGGAGTTCAGAAAAATGGAATTAGAAATTAATCGAAACAAGTTTATAGCAAAGCAAATAGATTTTCTTGTCAGCGAACTTATTGCAGATAACGAAGCTTTGCGCCGCGACAACATTTTACTTGCAAAGAATCAAAGCGGGGAAATAACGCAGGAACGGCGAACGCCGATTTCAGCATTAGGGCTGTCAATCCGTGCTTGCAGTTGTTTAAGGCGCGGCGGTGTAAAATACATGGAACAACTTGTGAAAATTGACAGCGAGGACTTGAAAAAGTTCAGGAATTTAGGGCGTAAAACACTTGCGGAAATAGTGAACAGGGTGCAGGCGTTTTTATCAAATACTTCTGATAGAGTAACTAAATAGCCGGAGCAAAAGTTTGTCTATTGTTTCCCTGTTGCGGTCGGTAAGTTGGGTCAGGGGGGCGCGGAGGTAGTTCTTTATTATGCCTGCTTTTGACAAAGCGTATTTGACGGGGATTGGGCTTACTTCGACAAACAGAGCGCGCGTAAGCGGCATCAGGCTTATAAACAATTTTTGCGCACTGCGGAACTGCCGAGTCTTTTCATCCTCGCCGGCAAGGCTTAAGTCGTAAATCTCTTGGACTTCGCGGGGGCAGATGTTGGACAGTACGCTTATCACTCCGCTTGCGCCAAGTGAGTAAGCGGGCAGCGCAAGTGCATCGTCGCCTGCATAAAGCGGAGTGTGCGGGCAAAGGTGGATTATTTCGGCGATTTGGGCTATGTTTCCGCTTGCCTCTTTGATGCCGGCGATACGGCGGTTTTTGCAAATCTTGGCAAAGGTTTCGGGCTCGATATTTTGCCCGGTCCGTGCCGGTACGTTGTAAACGATTAAGGGGAGCGCAACCGCGCTGGCGATTTGGTGAAAGTACGCGACCAGACCGGCTTGGGTCGCCTTGTTATAGTACGGCGATGACACAAGCGCGCCCACTATACGATTTTCCTCCGGCAGACCGGCTACCCATGTTCCGAACTCGATGATACTTGCCGGGTTGTTGCCGCCCAAACCCACAATCACCGGGACGCGGGCATTTATTTTCTTGCAGGCAAATTCAACGATTTCTTTTTTTTCGGCCGTCGTCAGTGTGGAAGCTTCACCGGTAGTTCCAAGCAAAAGCAGCGCCGAGATGCCGCCCGAGATTTGGAACTCGATAAGTTTTTCAAGTGCCGGATAGTCCACCAAGCCGTTTTTATTAAACGGGGTAACAAGCGCGGTGCACGCGCCGGTGAAAATAGGTTTCTTCATACTCCAATTTATGAAAAGCCATGAACAAATGACTCTGAACAAAGGTTGACTATTAAAAATGACAACGAGCAGAGCGAGAGCCGCAGCGACAGCGAGGATGAGCAAAGCGAGAGCCGCAGCGACAGCGAGGATGAGCAAAGCGAGAGCCGCAGCGACAGCGA